>Ga0007833_1000030_pt1 | contig 28693 bp, 22 predicted proteins | sample CryBogCBE25Jul07_FD_71204 | JGI IMG/M metagenome (GOLD analysis project Ga0007833, IMG submission 71204) | Freshwater microbial communities from Crystal Bog, Wisconsin, USA - CBE25Jul07 | ecosystem: Environmental > Aquatic > Freshwater > Lake | place: Crystal Bog, Wisconsin, USA | collected...
GGCAAACGTGGCTTTCCCCGCATCAAGCCCCCATTCTTCCCCGCGGTGACTGGCCTCTACGGCGAACCCACCGTGGTCAACAACGTCGAAACAATGTCGAACCTGCCGTGGATTATTCGTAACGGTGGCGCCGCCTTCGCGGCGCTGGGCGCTGGACGCTCCACGGGCACGCGCCTGTTCGCGTTGGCCGGTCGGGTCAACAAGCCGGGTGTCTACGAACTCGAAATGGTGAAGAACACCTTCCGAGACATTATTTTTGACCCCGCCCTCGGCGGTGGTATCCCCAAGGGTCGTACGTTGAAGGCCATCATCCCCGGTGGTGTTTCGTCGCCGTGGTTCGGACCAGAACTTCTCGACACGCCGCTTGGTCAGGACGAAGTGGGAGGACTGGGCTCGATGCTCGGTTCGGGATCCATCGTGGTTCTGGACGACAGCAGCTGCGCCGTTCGTGCCGTGTGGCGCATCACGAAGTTCTTCTCGAAGGAATCCTGTGGCCAGTGCACGCCATGCCGTGAGGGATCGGGCTGGATTGAGCGCGTCATGTACCGACTCGAGCACGGTGGCGGTCGACTGGAAGACGTTGATCTGCTCCTCGACCTGTGCGACAACATCGCCCCTGGTCTTTCGTGGCCCCCGCAGCAGACCACGATCTGTGTTCTCGGTCCGTCGATTCCATCCTCGGTGACCTCAGCTATCAAAATGTTCCGCGACGAATTCGTGGACCACGTCAACTACGGAGGCTGTCCGCATGACTGACGCGACTCGCACCCACGTGACCGTCACCGTCAACGGACGTGCGGTTGCTGCCGACCCGGGCGAACTCTTGATCGAGGTCGCCGAGCGAGCCGGTTCCTTCGTTCCACGGTTCTGCTACCACCCTCGCATGGAACCGGTTGGTGTGTGTCGCATGTGTTTGGTGGAAGTCGACGGACCTCGCGGTCCATCGCTGCAGCCCGCGTGCTACATCCGCGTTGCCGATGGCATGAACGTGACGACGGACTCCGACAAGGTTAAAAAGGCCCAAGACGGCGTCCTCGAGTTCCTTCTCGCCAACCACCCCCTGGACTGCCCGGTCTGCGACAAGGGCGGCGAGTGCCCCCTCCAGGACCAGGCCATGGCCCACGGTTCGGGTGAGACTCGCTTTATCGAAGAGAAGCGTCACTTCGTTAAGCCAATCTCCATTGGCGCCAACGTCTTGCTCGACCGCGAGCGCTGCATCCAGTGCTCGCGCTGCACTCGCTTTGCCGCTGACGTCGCGGGTGACGCTCAGATTGCGTTCGCGGGGCGCGGCGACTTGATCGAAGTCTCGCCGTCGCCCACGGAGCCATTTGACTCAGTCTTTTCGGGCAATACGGTCCAGATTTGCCCAGTGGGCGCTCTGACGGCCAAGCCGTATCGATTCAACTCACGCCCCTGGGACCTTGAACAGGTGGAGAGCACCTGCACGACCTGCGCGGTTGGCTGTCGCGTCGCCGTGCAGTCTTCGGGGAACCGACTGTCGCGGGTGCTTGGTGTCGACTCCGAGCCGGTCAATCAGGGCTGGCTCTGTGACAAGGGTCGTTTTAGCCTCGATTCAGTTGACGGCAACGAAGACGCCACGGATGTTCTCTCGGCGGCCACTCGCATCACATCCCCGCTCATTCGCATTGACGGGGAACTCACTCCCACCACGTGGAGTGTGGCCCTATCGAAGGCCGCTGAGTTGTTGCTCGCGCACGGCGGTGGCGACACGGTCGGCGCTATTGGTGGCGCCGCGCTTACGAATGAAGGCGCCTTCGCCTGGGAGCGTTTTGTCCGCGGTGTCCTACACAGTGACCACCTCGACGCCCAGTTTGACGACGGTCTCGATGCCGGCCTCATTCAGGCGTTGCCAGCGGCGTCAATTGACGATGCCGCCAAGGCCCGCGTCGTAGTGACACTCACCGGTGATCTTCGCGAGGAGCTCCCCGTTCTGTTCTTGCGCCTGCGCGAGAACATCGTTCGCCGCCACAATGCGCTGATTGAATTCACTTCGGCGCCAAGCGCGCTCCGAGCGTTGGCGCGTCACTCACTCATCACGCGACCGGGTGAAGCGCCGGTCGTCGCGAAAGCTCTCGTCGACGGCGTGGTACCGGTGGGAACGCTGCTGTCCGAAAGCGACGTGCTAGCCGCCAAGGCCCTGCTGGGTGACGGTGACGGCGTCGTGTTCGTCGTGGGCCGCGCCAACTTGGCCGAGTCGGCCGATTTCATCACGAAGGCCTGCTTGACCTTGGCTGCCGGCTTCCCGAAGGCCACCTTCTTGCCCGCCCTGCGTCGAGGAAATGTCCGCGGTGCCCTCGACATGGGTCTTACCCCAGGCTTCACGCCCGGTCGCGTCGTAGCCGAAACGACGGGTCGCTCAACTGCCCAGCAGCTCGAAGCGTTGCGTAATGGTAGCCAGCGTGCGGTGTTGCTGCTCGGTGGTTGTGTCATCGGCAACGTGGTTGATGACGAAGGAGCTCGTAGCGCGCTGAGTGCCGCGTCGGGCGTCGTTGCGGTGACGGGCCACGGTGGGGCCACCCTGGCCTACGCCGACGTTGTCCTGCCCGCGCAGGTGCAGCACGAACGTGTCGGTACGGTGACCAACCTCGAAGGACGAGTCACTGCGGTGGCGGCCAAGATTGCCGCACCCGGCTCGGCTTGGTCGGACGTCGCGATCGCCGCCGAACTGGCCGAGTCGGCCGGACAGCACCTGGGCTTTACCTCGATTGAACAGGTGGCTCAGACCATCGAGTCGACGACCGGGTACCCGACGTTGTCAGTGTTGCACGACCAAGCCTTTGACGGAATCGTTATTGGTGGTACCGTGACCCCGACCCTACGCAAGGCCATGGACCCCATGGCCTTCCCTGGTATTCGTTCCACGAAGTCGTCTGGCGCCACCGCCACCTCGGGAGCGACGACGTCACTCGATCTGGTGGGCGACCGCGAAGTGGGAACGCTGCCACTGAGTGCGGTGCAGGTCTCCACACTCGAGACGCCATTGGCCGATGCCTACGGACTGCGGGTCGTCTTGGCTCGTCGTCTCTACGACAACGGCATCGCCATGCAGGGTTCGCCGGCGCTGCGCGATTTGGCCGCGCCGACGACGCTGCGCGTGCACCACGTTGACCTCGACCGCCTCAGTTTCGCCGATGGCGATGCGGTGACGGTCGAAAGCCGTAGCGGAAGTTTCGCAGCCCACTTGGTAGCGGACGACGATGTGGTCCAGGGCACGCTGCTCGTCGGGTTTGGCTCGCGTGACGCACTAGGACAGTCGGTCCAGCGTTTCTTGATTGACCACACCAGTCCGATCTGTCAAGTAAAGATGACGTCACGATGACTTTCTCCACCGTTGACCCACTTCTGACGCACGCCACGACGGCCATTGTGCTGCTTATTGTGCTGATCAAGGTCGTGGCTGGCTTCGCCATTGGTATGGGATCAGTCATCATCATGGTCTGGTTTGAACGCAAGGCCATTTCGGACATGCAGAGCCGTATCGGACCCCAGAAGTGGGGCCCCTTCGGCATTTTGCAGTCGCTGGCGGACGGTATCAAGTTGTTCGCTAAGGAAGACATCCTGCCGGCCGAAGCAGACCCCTTCGTGTTCAAGTTGGCGCCGTACTTGGTGCTGGTGCCCGCCCTGTTGACCTTCGGTATCGTGCCCCTCGGCGGTACGTTGCACATCGCTGGCTACAGCGTGGCGCTGCAGGTGGCGAACCCACCGATGGGTATTTTGGTCATGCTGGCTATGTCCGGCATTTCGGTCTACGGCGTCATGTTGGCGGGCTGGGCCTCGGGGTCGAAGTACCCCATGCTCTCTTCCGTGCGGGCCACGGCGCAGATGATCTCATACGAGGCCGCGTTAGGTATGACGGTGGTGACCGTGGTGCTGGTCACTGGCTCGTTGTCGACGCACGACATTGTGACCTCGCAAGGACTGGGCTTTTGGCACTGGAACATCATTCGCCTGGGCCTTATTCCTTTCGTGATTTACCTTATTGCCATTACTGCCGAGCTCAATCGCCCGCCCTTCGACGTGGTCGAGGCGGAGTCTGAACTCGTCGGTGGTTTCCACACGGAGTACTCATCCATTCGCTTCGCACTGTTCTTCTTGTCGGAGTACCTCAACACCATCACTCAGTCGGCCATCATCGTGACGTTGTTCCTCGGTGGCCCCGCAGGTTGGGTGCCGCCGGTGCCACACCTTCGGTGGATCTTCCCAATTATGTGGTTCGTGGGTAAGACGGTCGCCTTCGCCTTCGCCTACATCTGGTTCCGCGCCTCGCTGCCCCGTTTCCGCTACGACCAGGTCATGGAGCTCGGCTGGAAGCGTTTGATTCCCCTCAGCCTCGGCTGGATGCTCGTGGTGGCTGGTTTCTTGGTGTCACGCGCCTGGGGCTTTGTCACGCTCGCCGTGGTGATCCTGTCGTCACTGCTGCTGTCGCGTTCGTTCGAACTCGGGGCCGCACGAAGCGAGGGACCCGAGTCGGTGTTGCCCTCGGTGGCACAGCGTCCGATTCCGGGCCACGTGATTCGCGAACTTCTCGATGGTCACGACGCAGAAAGGGGCACCGATGGCGGCCTGGACTGATTTCTTTGGTGGCTTTGGCCTGACCCTGCGCACGATTGCGCGCGGCAACGTCACGTTGTCCTACCCCGCGGTCAAGCGACCCAAGCAACCTCGCCAGCACGGTCGACACGTCCTTAACCGGTACGAAGACGGCATGGAGAAGTGCATCGGCTGCGAACTGTGCGCCGGCGTCTGTCCCGTGGGCTGCATCCACGTTCGCGGCCTCGACAACCCTGCCGACCACCCCGTCTCACCGGGTGAACGCTACGGGTACGTCTACGAGATCAACTACTTGCGTTGCATTCACTGTGACCTGTGCGTTGAGGCGTGTCCCACGCAGGCCATTACGGAATCGAAGATGTTCGAATTCTCCTTCACCAATCGGGCCGACGCGATCTACACCAAGTCGCAACTGCTCGTCGACGACCAAGGCTTTCCCCAGCGCTTGCCGTGGGAAGACTGGCGTGAGGGCGAGGCAGCGATGACTGGTGGCTGGATGCGCGCCACGTCACCCGCCGGCGACGCCGCGTTCGAGGGCGTAACTCAGTGGAGCGGCGAGCTGGGCGTTGGCGTTCGCCAGGCCGAAGCGGGACAAAGTGGTGCGCGCAACGACGCCGCTACGGGTACCAAGTCGATTCGCGAATCATTCCCACGGCACCTCTCGAGTGCGGACCGCCTCCCCGAGGAGTCCGGTTTGGCCAAGTTCTTGACCTCGTTCAATCGAGCCAAGCGTACGAAGGAACAAGCGTGACCGCCATTGCCTACGCCTGGCCCGCCGTCGGGGTCTTCGTCGTTGCGACGCTGCTCATTCTCGGCGGCGCCGTCGGCGTTCTCATCAACAAGAACCCGGTACACGCGGCCCTGAGTCTCATTCTCTGCCTGTTCGGGGTGGCTCTGGCCTTCCTCGCGCAGCAGGCTGATTTTCTCGCGGCCGTCGAAATCATCGTCTACGCGGGCGCCATTGTCGTCCTGTTTCTTTTCGTCATCATGTTCCTCGGGGTCGACCGAACGGACGCACTCGAGGGTGAACCTCTGGTGGGTCAACGCACCCTCGCCGCCATCGCGGTCTCTCTCGTGGTAGCCGGTGTGGTCTTCTTGATGGCCTCCTCGCACTGGGTCACTGGTGTGCCGTCGGTATCGACCGGCGGCGTGCCCCTGCACTCGGGTGCCGGCAATGTTCGTCAAATCGGTACGGCGCTGTACACCACGTATTTGATTGCGTTTGAAGTGACCGCCGCGCTCCTCATCATCAGTGTGGTGGGTGCAGTCAACCTCGCTCGCAAGGAGCGACCACGAGTCGGGGAGAGTGCCCAGTGAACGTTCCCGCCGCTTGGTACCTCGTCCTGGCCGCCGTCCTGTTCGGTATCGGCGCCTTTGGATTCTTGACCCGTCGCAGTGCGATCATCATGTTTATGTGCATTGAGCTCATGCTCAATGCGGTGAATCTGACTTTCGTTACCTTTGCTCGCTCACTGAGCGACATCGGCGGTCAAATTTCAGTGTTCTTCGTCATGGTGGTGGCGGCCGCTGAAGTCACGGTTGGCCTCGGTATTGTGGTCGCCATTTTCCGCCGTCGAGCGTCGACGTCGGTTGATGAACTCACGGAAATGAAGGGTTGATCGTGGCGCACGCAGCATTTCTTATTGCCCTTCTCCCGTTGCTCGGTGCGATTCTCATCCTGTTGAACGGTCGCACGATGAGCGAGAAGGCCACCGGTTCAATCGCGACGTTGGCGGTGACCGGTAGTTTCGCCGCCACGTTGTGGGCGTTTGCGCTCTACCTGCAGCACGAAGTCACCACGACGGTGAACCTCTTTTCCTGGTTCTCCGTTGGGGCGTTGAACGTTCCCGCGGCCTTCCAAGTCGACGCCTTGTCGCTCACGATGTGCCTCTTTATTACTGGTATCTCGGCCTTGATTCACCTGTACTCAATGGGGTACATGGCCGGTGAGCGGGACTATCGCAAGTTCTTTGTCTACTTGAACCTGTTCGTGTTCTCCATGCTGGTCTTGGTGCTGTCGAACAATCTGGTCCTGACCTTTGTGGGTTGGGAAGGCGTGGGCGTCTGCTCCTACTGGCTCGTGAGCTACTACTTCGACCGGGAGACGGCCGCGAGCGCCGGCAAGAAGGCATTCATCTACAACCGTGTCGGTGACCTCGGGCTCTTGGCCGCGATGTTCCTTCTCTTCACGCACCTGCACACGTTGACGTACGTCAATATCTTCGCCAGCCTCCCGCAGTTGTCGGGTGGAACGGCGACGTTGATTGTGCTGTGCCTACTGCTCGCCGCCGCCGGTAAAAGTGCGCAGATTCCGTTGTTCAACTGGTTGCCTGACGCCATGGAAGGCCCCACCCCCGTGTCGGCCTTGATTCACGCGGCCACCATGGTGACGGCCGGTGTTTTCCTACTCGTCCGTATGTCGCCCGTCCTCGCTCTCTCGAGCAGTGGCCGCACCACCATTGCCGTGGTGGGCGCCCTGACGGCCTTCGTCGCGGCAACGATTGCCACATCGCAAAAGGACATCAAGAAGGTCTTGGCCTTCTCAACCGTGTCGCAAATTGGCTACATGGTGCTCGCCGTTGGCGTCGGTGCTTACGGTGCGGCCCTGTTCTTGATGATTGCGCACGCGTTCTTCAAGGCCCTCCTCTTCCTCGGCTCGGGATCGGTCATTCACGCGTTGCACGGTGAGCAAGACCTACGAAAGATGGGTGGACTGCGTAAGTACCTCCCGCTTACCTTCCCGACGTTCCTTATTGGCTGGCTGGCTATCTCTGGCGTGCCGCCCTTTGCGGGCTTCTGGGCCAAGGGTGCCATTCTCACCAGTCTCTACGCACACAACAAGGTGCTCTACACCTTGGCTCTCTTGACCGCGGTCCTCACCGCCTACTACATGACGCGCTTGTTCGTCCTGACTTTCCGCGGTGAGGAACGTTTCGCGGAGGTGCTCGATGGGGCCACGCCGCACGAGTCCCCGCTGGTGATGACGGCACCGCTCGTCATCTTGGGTGTCCTTTCCGCACTGGGCGGGATCATCGACTTGCCGTGGTTGCACACGCACACGCTGGAAACATTCCTGGCTCCGACGTTCGGTGCCGTGCCCGCCGTGGCTGCGCAGAGCAGTGGTCTGCAGATTACGTTGTCGGTGATTGACGTCGTGGCTGCGCTCATTGGCCTCGGCGCCGGCGTGGTGTTGTGGCGCAGTCGCAGCAGTGCCCCCGCTCTCGAACCATCGTTCCTCGAGCACGTCTGGTACTGGGATGAAGGGTACGACCGGGTTATTGGTCGTCCACTCACCGGACTGGCGGCGCTCAGTGGATCGGTTCTCGAGGACACCATCATTGACGGCGGCGTGCGTGGCGTCGTGACTGGGGTGCAGCGTTTGTCCGCTGAGGTCCGCAAGGTGCAGACGGGCTTCGTGCGCCACTACGCCCTGGCGATGGTGCTCGGGTTGGCCTTTATTGTTCTCTATCTCGTTGCGAGGGTTGGTTAGTCGTGCATTCCTCTCTGTGGCTTAGTGCCCTCTTGATTGTGCCGGTCCTCGGTGCCGTGCTTGCGCAGCTCGTACGGCGGGTGGACGGCCGCGCCTACATCGTGGCCGTGGCCACGGCCACGCTTGAACTGGTACTCACCGTGGTGGTCGCGGCGCTCTACAACCCCGCCGTAGCGAACGCGCAGGGCTTCGATTTCGCCTATCGTCTCGTGCTGTCGGCCCCGCTGGGGTTGGCCTACGACGTCGCCGTCGATGGCATCTCCTTGTGGTTGGTAGTGCTGACCGCCTTGACTGCCCTCGTGGCGCTGCTGGCCGCCCGTGACCGCCGAAACGAGGCGAGTTACGTCACGTGGCAACTCTTGCTCCTTGGCGTCACCATGGGTTGTTTCATCACTCACGACCTGCTCGAATTCTTCATCTACTTCGAGTTGATTCTGATCCCCTGCTACTTCATGATGACGCAGTGGGGTGGGGAACACCGCAAGGCCGCGGCTATGAAGTTCTTCCTCTACACCTTTACCGGCTCCGCCTTCATGCTTATTGCCCTTATCTTCCTGGCCGTGACACACCAGCACCAAGTTGGCGGCGGACTGACCTTTGCTTACGGCGCACTTTCGCAGACGGCGCTTTCGTCGTCGACCGCGACGTGGATCTTTGTCGGCATGGCCGTGGCCTTCGCCGTGAAGTCACCCATCTGGCCTCTCCACACGTGGTCACCCTCGACGTACGCCGAAGCTCCCGCCGCGACTGGCATTGTGCTCGCCGCCCTCTTGTCGAAGTTGGGTTCGTACGGATTGCTGCGTTTCGCCGTGGGACTGCTCCCCAGTGCGCTGTCCACCGTGCGCCCAGTGCTGCTTACCCTCGCCGTGATCTCCATCCTGTACGGCTCGTTCGTGGCGTGCACGGCCAAGGACCTCCGTCGCTTTATCGCGTACTCCTCCCTGGCTCAAATGGGTTTCGTCACACTGGGTGTGATGTCGGGGTCACGCATTGGTACCGAGGGCGCGGTGCTGCTGATGCTCAACCACGGCATCATCACGATCGGTGTCTTCGTCCTCGTCGGGTACCTCGAGCGTCGCCAGCTGAGCGGACGCTTGGCCGCCCTCCGCGGCTTGCAGAAGCCCATGCCCGTCCTGGCCGGCCTCTTCACACTCTTCATGTTGGCCACCATGGGTCTGCCGGGTCTGAACGGCTTCGTCTCGGAATACTTGATTTTGATTGGTACCTTCGGGACCCACGCCTGGTGGGCGCTGCTGGCGACACTCGGTGTGGTTGGTTCCGCGGTCTACTGGCTCTGGGCCTACCAGCGGGCCTTCCACGGTCCTGTGTCGACCGAAAACGCCGCGTTGACCGACGTAACGACGTCGGAGCGTCTGGCGCTCTTGCCGATCGCCGCCCTGGTCATCGTGCTCGGTGTGGTGCCCCAGACGGTGCTGCACCGCATTGACCCCGCTGTCTCGAATCTGATTGCCCACGTCGCACCCTCGGGAGTAACGAAGTGACCCTGCACGCTCCCGCTATCAATTACCTCGCCCTCCTGCCATTCCTCTCATTGGTGGGTGCGGCCACGTTGCTGCTGTTCATGACGGCGCTGACTCGTAATCGCCTCTCGACGGTGGTCTCGACCTCGGTAGCCGTCTCGGCGGCCCTGGGCGGTTTTGTCTCTACGTTCGTGCAGTGGTTTGAAGTGAACCACCACGGAGCGACGACCACTGCGGCGCACGCGGTCGTGATGGACGGCTTCTCGGTGGTCATGGCGGCGTCGATCACCTCGTCTTTGACCTTCGCGTTGCTGATTGCCCACGACTGGCAGGGCCGCGAACGATTCAATGGAGCCGAGTACCAGATGCTGGCGTTACTCGCCACCTCGGGCGCCGTCTTGATGACGCAGGCCAACGACCTTGTCCTGCTCTTCCTCGGACTGGAAATCCTCTCGATTGCGCTGTACTGCATCATTGCCTTCAACCGTCGGCGCCTGAAGTCGTCCGAATCCTCGATGAAGTACTTCCTCCTCGGTGGTTTCGCGGCCGCCATCTTCATCTACGGCGCCGCACTCGTCTACGGCGCCTCGGGAACGACCAACGTGACGATGCTGTCGTACTTCCTCGGCACGAATCACTTGCTGCACCCCGGCCTACTTCTGGCCGGTGGCGGTCTCATGATGATTGCCTTCGCCTTCAAGGTGCAGGCGGTCCCCTTCCACTTCTGGTCACCCGACGTCTACGAGGGTGCTCCGACGCCAGTCACGGGTTTCCACGCGTCCATCGTCTGGGGTGGTGCCTTCGCCGCGATGATGCGCGTGATGATCTCCGGTCTCGGGACGCAGGTCAGCACGTGGCGTCCGATCTTTTTCGTCCTCATCGTGCTCTCGACGCTCGTCGGGGCGGGCTTCGCAATTCTGCAGGGTAACGCCAAGCGACTCCTGGCCTACAGCTCGGTGTCGCACTCCGGCTTCATCTTGCTCGGCGTCTGGACTGGTTCGGCCGCCGGTGTGGCGGCGGCGAGTTTCTACGTCTTGACCTACGCCCCAGTGGTGCTCGGTACCTTCGCAATTGTCGCGTTGGTTGGTGGTGTTGGTGACGCCAACCACGAACTGGAGAAGTACCGCGGTCTGGCTCGCCGGAACCCCTGGATTGGTGCCTCGCTGGCCGTGCTGCTGCTCTCCCAGTTGGGTGTGCCATTCACGGTGGGCTTCGACGGTAAGTTTGCCGTGTTGGCGGCGACCATTGATGCGGGAAACACGGTGGCGGCAATCATCGCCATGGTGGCGGCCTGTATTGCGGCCTTCGCCTACCTTCGTTGGACGACCAGCCTGTTCGTTGCCGAGAATCTCGACCTCGAGCCACTCGTGGTGCCGTTCGCTTCTCGCGTCGTCATCGTGCTGGCCGTCGCCTACGCCCTCGTGTTCGGTATTGACCCGAGTTGGCTGACCTCGATTACCTCGCACGCCACCCTGTTGTTCCAGCCCTAATGCGGGTGGCCATTGCCACCTGCAGTGGCGACAATGTTGACGTGGACTCACCGGTCCTACTGGCGGCGCTCGAGCGCGCTGGTGTCGACGCCGAACTGTGCATCTGGGACGACGAGTCAGTTGACTGGGAGTCTTTTGACCTCACGGTACTGCGCTCAACGTGGGATTACGCCCGGCAACGTGACCGCTTTCTCGCGTGGGCTCGCCAGCGCACCAACCTGCTCAATCGATACGACATTGTCGAGTACTCGAGCGACAAGCACTACCTAGCAGATCTGACGGCCAAGGGGTTCAACACGGTGCCGAGCTCCTTCTGCGAAGTGGGAGAACTGCCGAAGTTTCCCGCGGGCGACTTCGTCGTCAAACCCGCCGTGGGCGCAGGCTCGATTGACGCCGAACGCTACCGCCGAGGTGCTTTCGAAGCCGCGAGTGCGCACGTCGCTCGATTGCACCAGGCCGGCCGGAGCGTCCTCATTCAGCCCTACGTCGCCACCGTCGACTACTTCGGTGAACACGCCGTTATCTTTATCGACGGTCAGTACTCACACGCGATGAACAAGGGCGCAATGCTTAACACGCCGGCGGACGATCGCGACGCCCTCTTTCGTCGCGAGCAGATGCAGCGAGACGTCGATGAACCCGAGGCCCTGGCCATCGCCGAGCAGCTGCTCGCCGATTTTGGCGACCTCCTCTACGCTCGCGTGGACTTTGTCGCCGCCCCCAGTGGCTGGCAAGTGATGGAACTCGAGCTCGTCGAGCCCAGTCTCTTTTTGACCTTCGAACCCTCGGCGGCGGACCGTCTCGCCGAGGCCATTCGCCGCCGCGTCGCCTAGCGGTTCTCGTCGGCTGCTTTGGCCGCGGCCAGAATTTCTGGTGGAACAATGGTGCCCGGTCGATTCGTGGGGTCGTTGCTCAAGAAGCGACCCAGTACCGGAATTTCGGTCAGTGATTCGGCCCGAAGAATGGCGCTCACCACGGGAACAAACGTCTCCACCGACGGATAGACAATGTGACGTGGGAGCCAACGCGGGAGGTACTTTGCGTTGAAGGTCCACAGTGAGGCAATGGGCAGAACACCCGAAAGGCGGTGGAGGGTCCAGCGTTCAACCCGGGTCCAGGTGCCCTCACCGCGTTCACCATCCAACACCCCGCGGAAGGCGGCAAAGTTAAGGCTGAGGCCGTTGGCGCCCTGGGTCTTCAGGTGGGCGATGGTCGAGCACAGGGCGTAGTCAATAAGGCCATTGGGGTGTTCGCCGGGATCGCGACGCATGATGTCGAGCGAGAACCCGTTGATGGCGGTTGACGGAACAAATTGGCAGGCGGCGGCGGGGGCTCCGTCGGGTCCGCGCACGATGGTCAAGAGCAGACCCTTGTCCTTCGGATCGAAGAGTCGACCGAGCCCCATGGAGAACCCTCGTTCGTCATCACCACGACGCAGCATGGCCACGAGGTCGAGGACGCCGGTGATGAGCGACGGATCGATGGTGGCGGGGTCATAAAACTCAACGCGGTACCCGTGGCGTTCGAGGCGGGTGCAGGCTTGTCGCAACCCCTTCATTTTGCCGCCCTCGAGGGTAAAGGTCTGGCAGTCGACGATGGCCTCATCACCGAGGTAGAGGGAGTGAAAGCCGGCGGCGTGATAAATCGGTGTCCAGTCGGCTGACGCGGCCATTACCGCCACCGTCCAGCCACGACTTTCGGCGAAGGCGTGGAAGGCTGAGAATACGTCCGCTCGTTCGGCGCTTGGTCCAATGGGATCGGGCGAAATTAGCGCGACGCCGCCGTAGACGGCGTAGGCCACGACGGAGTCGCGGTAGAAGTAGAACTGCTTGTCGTCACGCAATGCGAAGTAGTCCAGCGTGCCGCGGCCGTGGCGCCGGACAATGTCTCGGGCGCGGAGTTCGGCGAGTCGCCGTTCTGCGGGGCTGACGGAACCCGAGAGCCGACGATCAACCACCGGCCGAGTGAGGAGATAGAGCGCACTGACGAGGAGCGAGATACCAATTGTGAGGAGCACCACGTCAACGAAGTCACTCACTCGATCGGGGAGGGCAATCGCGGTGATACCCACAAGGCGCTCGATGCACGCCACGAGCAGCGTGGGCCAGCTCGGCAACGTAAGCGTGAGGTTGTTTCGGGCGGCGGCCTCCACCCCAATGGTGGCGGCGACAACGGCCGTGCCGGCGATACCCGCCAAACGGGTCAGCGCAAGGCCGACACCGGTGCGGTCGGTGTAGGAGGTGAAGTAGCGCCGCTGGACCAGGAGGAAGGCAAAAATGCCACCCGCAATGGCGGAGGAACGAATTGGTCCACCGCGGGCCACGTGCGCCAGCACGGTGACGGCCAAGAAGAATTCGGCGAAGTACCAAGAGCGTCGCTGCCCCCGCCGTACGCCGCGCGCCAGCATGATGAGTGCCACACCCGCCAGGGCGGTAAGCGCCGCGGCCGATTGGGCGACGCCGAGGGGGAGATACTGCAGGACCACGTGGAGGTGTGATCGCAAGGGGGGTGACGTTGTCACGATGACATTTAGGAGTCCGTCAAGGGCGATGAGTCCGGCCGCAAAGCGTCGGATGCGACGCTGGCGCGCGGCTTCGCGACGACGATCCGTGGTCAGCGGGAATGGGGTGGCGTCGGGCCATGCGCCGATAACTTCATCGGTACTGGGCAGGCCGCTCTGGACTGGCGTCCGGGCCAGCACTGCCTCGAGACGGGTGCTGTGTGACACCTTGCGCTCGTGGCCAATCAGGCGCACCTGGACTCGCGACCCCGCCTCGATCTCCACCAAGCAGAAGCGCTCGACGTCAACGAACACGCTCGGTAGTCCGAGGTTGGCCTCAAACTCCGTTGTGACCACGCGCGAAGGGCCCGGAGCAGCACAAAATCCCTCGTCGAGGTAGGCCAGAGCCGGGCGAGCACTGCCCCCGACCACGACACCGGTGACCCCCGTCTCCCGCTGTTGCGTGGTGAAGAGGAGGGCATCAACTGTCCCGATGGTCGTGTTGGCGAGTGGTTCGCTGACGAGGCTGACCCGCTCGGTGCTGCGCCAGGTGAAACGCCGTCGAGCAACGGTACCGACGGTGGCGACAATGAGGCCTTCCACGAAGACCAGGAGCAGGAGATTGGCGAGGATATTTCCCGTAATCGATTGCGTGTGCGGCGCGTGGAGGGAAATCTGACGGTGCGTGAAGAGGCTGACGACGTGGGAGAGCGTATTGAAAAGGTCGGCCCCCAGCACGAGTGCGAGCCCGAGCCACAGGGCGGGACCGAAGCGGCGGTAGAGCGTTCGTGACGTCGCGAATCGGCCGGCGGCGAGGGCGTCGTCGAGGAGTCGGGCGCTCGGTTCAAGCGTCAACGGCGGTGGGGTGTGACCTGGGGTGACGATTACGACATCGGTACGTTCGAGGCTGTGCACTTCGAGTCGTAGCGTGGCGGCCACCGTGATGCCCAGGTCGCTTAGGAGCGTCCGAGCATTGGTGGACTCGGCGAGCTCGTGGTCGTGCGTGCCCGGCAGCACGTAGATAGCGTGCCCGGGTCGAGCGCAAAAGGCTCGCAGGAGGTCACTCAAACCGCGCGTCGTCGCAAATACGCCGCGAACGCAGGCCTCAATGCCTTCGGGGCCGGGGGCGAACAAGTTGCCGGCCACGACCACAATGGCGGGGTCGTCAATATCGGCCAGAAACGCAGTGAGGTGGTCGAGCGCGCCAGTGTCGTGAGCACCGTCAAGTGAGAGATCGAGATCACCGACGACAAAGACCCGCTGACCGTAACTGACGGTGCAGAACTGTTCGGGTGCGAGCGCCATATGTATTAGTCTCGCAGACACCACCCCACGCTCGAACGGTACAGAACGAATGACAACGACGAACGACCATTGGTACTGGCGCGATGCGCCAAAATCCCCCGGCCAGGCCGTTATTTTCGACATTGACGGTGTCCTCTCCGATGCGTCTGGTCGTCAACACCACATTGAGTCGGGTGACTGGAAGGCCTTCTTCGAGGCGTGTGGGGAAGACCCCGTGATCGCCGAGTCCCAGCGGTTGCTCGAGCTGCTCGATGCGAACCTCGTGGTCATCTTGGTGACGGGTCGTCCCCGTCGGGTCCAGTCGCACACCGTGGAGTGGCTCACGCGGCACAATCTGCGCTGGGACTTACTGGTCACCCGTGATCACGGCGACTACAGCGGCGTCGACAAATTTAAGCGTGGCGTGCTGCACGAGTTGGGCCAGCACGGCTACGAGATTCGTCTCACGTTAGAGGACGACCCAAAGAATCACGCCATGTACGTCGCCGAGGGCATCCCCTGCGTGTACATTCACTCGGGCTACTACCTCTAGTCACCGCCGCGCGCGGTGAGCCTGCTCAACGCGCTCCGTCCGGCGGTTCGACCTGAACCAATGGTGGCGGGGATGCCAACCCCGTCGTAGGCGTTACCGGCAAGCACGAGCCCGACCGCGGAAGCAGCCGCCTTAGCGCGCGTTACCAGTTCCTCGTGGCCGAGAAGGTACTGCGGTAATCCCTCGGGCCAACGCTGCACCATTGCCGAGAGCGGGGGTGCCACGGGGCCAAAGAGTGCGCGGAGTTCGTCGAGGACACGTTGAACCAGGGCGTCGTCGCTAAAGCTTGAGAACCGGCGATCGTCGCTGCGACCGACGTGGACGCGTAGCAGCATGTCGTCAGACGATCGAAGGTGGGGCCATTTGCGGTCGAGAAAGGTGATCGCGGTTGAAAGGAAAATGTCGTCACCGAACGTTGAGCCCAGGGGGATCAGCAGTCCCGTGCCATTGGGCGGAAGTGTGAGAGCCGAAGGGTCAAATTGGAGCGTGATCATCGCGGTGCCGACATTACGAATTGAACGAAGGGCCGCTAGTGCGTCGTGGTGCGCTCCCGCTAACGAGGCCGTGATGCTCGCGGGAGTGGCCAGAATGACCGTGTGCGCAGGGGTTGAGGTCGTGGCGGTGTCGACCTCCCACGCGTAGGGCGACGAGGGGGTCCGCCGTAGAGCGGTTACCGGACTACCCGTGCGAAGGACGACGCCGCGCTCGGCCAGAACCGCGGTCAATGCCGCGACCAGCGAGCCGACGCCACCGGTCAAGCTGTAGAACGCCGCGCCGGCCGTTTTTGTTGCAGCCTCGGGGCCTGGCATTGCGCCGTTTGCTGCGCGCAAATGTTTGAGGAGTGAGCCCTTTTTCTGGGCCGCCGTCAGCAGTGCGGGAAAGACGGATTTCGCGGACAGTTCGTCGACCCGGCCGGCTTGAATACCACCAATCATGGGTTCAATGAGTTGGTACGTCAGCGCACCCCCAAGTTTGTTCCTCAGGATGGTCCCAATCGTTGCGTCGTCACCGGCCACGTAGGAACGAGGGAAATGTTCATCGCGCCACGCTTGAAATTTTGCGCCACGGGGGAGTCCGCGAAGCGACTTCAGGGACTTTGACGACGTTGGTACGCCCAGCACGAGACCCGTCGGGAGCGTGTCGATGCTGCCATTGAGATAAATCGACGCCCCCGAGGCGGCTATCGGTTCGAGCGTGTCGCCCAGGCCGAGGTCGCGGGCCAGTCCGACCGCTTCGGGTCGACGACCCAGAAAGCCATCGGCCCCGAGGTCAATCGTGCGCCCGGTAAAGGTCGTGGTGCCGATGGAGCCGCCGAGTGCGGGTGCGCTGTCGAGAATCTCAATGCGGGGTGTCGTCGCGGATGGGCCGTCCACGCCACCACTGAGTTCGTAGGCGGCGCAGAGACCGGCGATGCCACCGCCAACGATGACGACCGAGTTCCTCGAGGTCAAGCGCGGGCTGCCACCACGTCAGCCAACATCGCCATAAATGCGGGGTCGTCGTTCAACGACACCGTACGAACCAGGTTGATGCCCAGTTCGTGGCTCAGTTCCTGCGCCTGAATATCGATGTCGAATAACACTTCGAGGTGGTCCGATACAAAGCCAATCGGGCACGAAACAACATCGGTAATGCCGGCGGCGTGCTTCTCACGAAGGACGTCCAGGATGTCGGGGCCGATCCACGGATCGGCGGTCCGACCCGCGGATTGCCACGCCAGATCCCAGGAGGGCAGGCCAGCCGCGTCAGCGGCCAACTGGGCCGAAGCTCGGAGCTGCTCGGGGTAGGTGTCACCGTTGGCGAGAATTTTCTCGGGCAGCGAGTGGGCAGAGAAGAGTACTTCGGTGGTGGCTCGTCGCTCGGCGGGAATGGTGGCGAGGGCATCGTTGACGCGCTGGGCAATGATGTCAATAAACGCGGGAACCTCCCACCATGAGTGAATCTCGCTCAGGCGAAGGTGCTCGCCCAGGCACGCCCGCGCCCGGTCCATGTACTGCGTGGTCGACATTGACGACGAGTGCGGGGCGAGCACGAGACCGATGACGTGCTCAAATCCGTCGGCGACGAACGATGGCGACACGTCCTCAATCATTGGTGGTTCGTACTTTGAGCCAAAGCGCACGTCAAACTGACCAGGGAAGCGCCGTTCGAGTTCGGCAGCGATACCGGCAACTTGAGCGGCCGTGCGAGCGGCCAGCGGCGAGGTACCACCGAGGTCGTTGTAGCGATCCTGCAGCTCCTTGAGCAGCTCCGGGGTTGGTGGGCGACCATGACGAATGCGTGTGTAGTACGGCTCAACATCAGCCGGCGTCGTCGGCGTGCCGTACGCCATAACCAGAACACCTGTTTTCATCGAACGCCTGCCATTCCTTCATCGTGGACCACCCGAACAATGGCCTCTAGTACTGCGGGGTCGGTCGCGGGAAGAACCCCGTGACCCAGGTTGAAAATGTACCCGCCATCGCGTCCCGCTCGTGCAAGGACTTCGCGCGCCGCGGCGACGCCCAACTCACTACCACCGAGGCAGCGAGCGGGGTCGAGGTTGCCCTGTACGGGCTTGTTGGCCCGGCGACGACCTTCGTCGAGGTCCACGTGCCAGTCGATGCCCAGCACCGAGGAGGGTGCCGTGGCCATCAAGGGGAGTAACTCACCGGTACCCACGCCAAAGAGAATGGTTGGCACTCCGAGGTCGGCGACGCCCTCGAGGACGCGCTGGGTGGCGGGAAGGGCGAAGCGTTGGTATTCATCACGCGTGAGCGAGCCCGCCCACGAGTCAAACAACTGGAGCGCTCGGGCGCCGTGTGTTACCTGCGCACGCAGGAAGCTAATCGTGATGGCGACCAGACGGTCGAGCAGCTGGTCGAACAGGGCGGGGTCACGGTGCATCAAGGTTTTGATGACCGCGAAGTCGCGCGTGGGTGCCCCCTCGATGAGGTAGCTCGCGACGGTAAAGGGTGCGCCGGCAAAACCGATCAGCGGGGTATTCGTCGCCGCAAGCTCGGCGACGACCAGGTCAACGGTGTCGGTGACGTGCTGGATAGCCGCCGGCGTGAGGTCGGGGAGTCGCTCGAGGTCCTCGGCCGAAGCGAAGGGCTTGGCGATCACGGGTCCGCGACCGGGAACAACGTCGACGCCAAAGCCAATGGCGTGGTAGGGGACCACAATGTCGGAGAACAGGATTGCAGCGTCGACGCCGTACCGGCGGACCGGCTGCATCGTGACTTCGCAGGCCAGAGCGGGGTCTGCAATGGCGTCGAGAATCGAACCGGTGCCGCGCAGGGCGCGATACTCGGGCAGAGAACGCCCGGCTTGACGCATAAACCAGACGGGCACACGCTCAACCGACTCACCACGGGCGGCACGGAGAAATACTGGGTCGTTCACACTGCTCCTTTTCCGGACTCAGCCTAGGCGCAGGACGGTCTGGCTGGTCAGAAATGACGCTCTCTGATGTCGCCTAGAATTGATAGACCCCTCGAGCCTTCCATGAAAGGTCGCCATGGCGCACGAACGCGAAATTGCCGAAGAACAAGGTTTCCTCGACCGCGCGCTCGATGCCCTCGACCACATGCGCGAAGAGGCACTGTCGCTGCGGGACTCGGCGTCGGTAGCGGCCATGCGAGGCGCTGGTGACCTGGTCGAGCGTGACGTCGTGATGGGCACGGCCCTCCAGCGTCTCGAGCAACTTTCTATTGGCGACCAGCCACTCTTCTTCGGACGCATTGACTACTTCGCCGAAGACCAGATGAGCGACGGCGACACCTATCACGTAGGACGACTCGCTGTCTCCGACGCGGATCTCAACCCACTGGTCGTGGACTGGCGTGCGCCAGTGGCCGAAGCCTTCTATCGCGCTACCGGCGTGGCATCACTCGGCCTCTCTCGTCGTCGTCACGTGGCCATTCGCGAACGGGTCGTGATGAGCGTCGAGGACGAATGGTTCGCAGACGCCAACGGTGAGCTCCATATCCCCGAGGGCGCGGAACGGACGGCAACGGAAGAGGGCCTCGTGGCCGGCGGTATGGCACTGGGTGGGCCGGGAGCACTGCTCGCGGCACTCGGCCGGGCTCGCACTGGTCGCATGGGCGACATTGTGGCGACGATTCAGGGAGAACAGGACCAAATTATTCGACACCCGCTGGCTGGTATTTTGCTGGTCCAGGGTGGCCCCGGGACCGGCAAGACCGCCGTAGCACTCCACCGGGCGGCCTACCTCCTCTTCACCCACCGCGGCACGCTCGAGCGCCAGGGTGTGTTGGTTGTTGGCCCAAACCCGTTGTTCTTGAATTACATCGAGAACGTACTGCCATCACTGGGCGAGTCGGGCGTGACACTTTCGACAATTTCGGGCCTGGTGACCAACGTGGAGATTCGAGCAGTCGATGCCGAAGAGGTGGACCGGCTCAAGGGTGACGCTCGTATGGTCAAGGTCCTCGCTCGGGCGCTGCGCACGCGCGAGCGCCCACTTCGCGAGGACGTCTCGATTCCCGTAGGCCGCGCCGTGGTCGTAGTGAAGGTGCAAGACACCGCTGAGGTCGTAGAACGCGCCCGTCGTCGGCCTGGGAACCACAACTCGCGCCGCTCCGCGGTCGGTCGTGAATTGGCCCTCAAACTCGCCCAGCGCTACCACTCTCGATTTGTCCGCGATGGCAGTGATGAGGTCTCCGCGGTGGAGGATCTGTCCGACCTCATCCGTGCCACCCCCGAGTTCAAGCAGATTCTGCAACGTATCTGGCCCCGTCTTTCAGGTCAGGACCTCCTTCACGACCTCTTTGGTGCACCCGCGCTCCTGCGAGCGGCCGGTAAGGACGTGTTGAGTGAGGACGAGATTGCCCTGCTGGTTCGCCCACGAAGTGCCGAACTCGACGACGTCCGCTGGACGAAGGCAGACGCGGCTCTGATCGACGAGGCTCGCGTTTTGCTGGGACCACGGAAGCGGCCTCGGGCGGTTGCAAAAATTGCCGAGTCGGGCATTCTCGGGGGCGTCGACCTCGACGCCTTCAGTGGTGATGTTCGGGCCGCGGCGATTCGCGAAGCCCAGCGACTCGCTCCCTCCCTCAACGCCGAACTCGACGAAGCCGAGTTCGTGACCTACGGCCACATAGTCGTCGACGAAGCCCAGGACCTGTCGCCCATGGAACTTCGCGTGCTGAAGCGTCGTGACCTCACGGGCTCGATGACCATTGTTGGTGACATGGGGCAGGCCACCACCGCATCCTCCTCGGCCTCGTGGAACGCCGTGCTCGAGGTGCTTGAACCTCGGCGGGCGCCCCACCGAGTTGATCTCACGGTGAGTTACCGAACGCCTGAGGAAGTGCTGGACTTCGCGGCGGCGACGTTGCGGGCCTCCACGAGCGACCTCGAACCACCTCGCCCCGTCCGTCGAGCTGGGTCCGTGCCCACGGTAGAGGTGGTTGCGCCCGACGCTTTCGAGGCCACTCTCATCGGGGCGGTCGGTCGAGAGGCCGCCGATGTGGCACCAGGTCGACTGGCCGTCATCGTGACGCAGTCCCGTGTTGCCGAAGTGACGACACTGCTGCAGGAAGCGGGCCTCGCGGCTATTGATCCTCGGGACAGTGAGAGCCGAGGACTCGCTGCCGATCTCGTGGTGTTGGGTGCTGAGGGGGCCAACGGGCTTGAGTTTGACGGCGTAGTCGTCGTGGAGCCGAGCGAAATCGTCCGTCGCGGTGCCGTATCTGACCAAACAGAGACGTCACGTGGCCTTCGCACGCTGTACGTGGCAATGACGCGTCCGACGCGACGCCTCGCCATTGTCGCCTCACAGCCGCTTCCGAGCACGCTCCGATAGCAACTATCACGGGCGCCCATGTGCCGAAATTTGGGCCCGAATGGTAGAACTGTAGAGATGAGTCAGGCCACTTCCCTCGATACGCACGCCGCCTCCGGCAAAATTGTCCACGACCGCCCGCCAATGCTGGCGATCGGCGTGATGATTTGGTTGGGCAGTGAGCTCATGTTCTTCTCGGGCCTTTTTGCTGCCCTGTTCACCATTCGGGCCCACCTTCCCTACTGGCCGCCAAAGGGCACTCACCTCGACGTCGTGCAGTCCGGTATTTTCACCATCATCCTGGTGGCGTCATCGTTCACGATGCAGTGGGCGGTGTACCTCATTGAGCACCGCAATCGCAAGGGCGCCCGCCTGTGGACCAACATCTCACTGATTATGGGAACGCTCTTCGTGTTGAACCAGGTCTGGGAGTGGACCCACCTCGAGACTCGTTGGTACACCAACTCCTACGGCTCCGTGTTCTTCATCACTACCGGTATCCACGGTCTGCACGTAACACTCGGCTTGATTGCAATGGGTCTGTTGCTCTTCCGCATGCGTGGTACTGAGGGCGACCCCGGTGAGCTCGCGACGTTCCAGGGCGTGAGCTACTACTGGCACTTTGTTGACGTTGTCTGGATCGGGCTGTACTCGGCCCTCTTTCTCCTGAAGTAGGAACTATGAAACTGCGCCACACCCCCCTGCTGCTCATCGCCACGGCCCTCGTTGCCGGGCCGTTGTTGCTGTTCGCCGATGCGGCTGGTGCCGGCACCTCCTCATCCCCAGCCATTACCTACCAGACCTCCCGCATCAATGCCGGTACGCCGAACTCAACGAATGTCACCAAGGACCCGAAGACCGGCGCGATCACCTCGTACGGTGACAGTGCCATTACCTACACCGTTCCCTCGCCAGCGCTGAACGCACTGGGACAGTCGCTCTACTTGCAGAACTGCGCAAGTTGTCACGGCACGGAAGCCAATGGTGTACCCGCCGACGGCACCCAGGGCGCCTACCCGAACTTGCAGGGCCTCGGCGCCGCGACCATTGACTTCTGGATTGCCTCAGGTCGCATGCCCGCGGCCGATCCTCGTTCGGTGCAGGCCGAGCGCCGCGTACCGCGCCTAACTGATCAGCAGGCCGTGGCGATTTCGGCGTGGGTGAACTCCTTGGCGCCCAGCTACCCCGCCATTCCTTCGGTCAACGTCAAGGATGGTAACTACTCGAACGGCCAGGCGCTGTTCGCGCTGAATTGCGCAGCCTGTCACACCATTGAGGGTGCGGGTGACGCCTTGGCCTTCGACACCTACGCTCCGTCGCTTCGCCACATTCCGGGCTACCAGATCGTGGAAGCAATTCGCTCCGGTCCTGGCAACATGCCCCGCTTCACCGGTAACTTGAGTGACGCACAGGTGCGCGACATCGTCAAGTACGTAACGAGCTATGTGCAGCACCCTCAGAACCCCGGTGGGCTCGGCCTCGGTGGTTTGGGACCAGTTGCAGAAGGATTTGTGGCACTGCTTATTGGTGTCGGATTGCTGGCCTTGGCCGGCTACTGGGTAGGAGAGCGCGAGTGAGCGAACACGAACAGCGGACACCAGTTTCACTGAAGGGTCTTCCAGCAGACGACCCGCACCTGCAGCCGTTGGCCCGCCGACCCCACATGGTCGAGCAGGTCATCACGGGCTTGTTTATCTTTGGCTTGCTCTTCACGTTGCTGTTCGCCGTGGCCTTCGTGCAGAACTGGGCGCCATGGACGTTGGGTGCAACGCTCGGAACGGGCATGTCCCTTTTCGGTATCGGCATCATTGCGTGGGGTAAGTACCTCATGCCGCGTGGCCCCTTCGTCGAAGAGCGTCACGACTTGGCCAGCTCGGATGAAGAGCGCGAAGCGTTCACCGCCGCAATCGTCGAACGCGGGGGCGGCGTCATTAAGCGTCGCAAGTTCCTGGCCGGTCTGCTCGGCACGGGCGTTGGCGCCTTCAGCATCGTCTCCCTCTTCCCATGGGTTCGCTCGCTCGGACCAATGCCGAAGGGTACGTTGTTTCACACGGACTGGGGCAAGGGCTCGTACCTCGTCGACATCTCCGGTCGCCGCATCAACGTCTCGGACCTGACCATTGGTTCGCTCGTAACGGTGTTCCCCGAAGGTATGGAGCACACCGACAACGGCCAGGCCGTTGACCAGACCGTGTTGATCCGCGTAACCAACCAGGACTTCACCACCCGCAAGGGACGCGAAACGTGGGCACCGCAGGGCTACGTGGCCTACTCCAAGTTGTGCACCCACCTCGGCTGCCCCGTGGGCCTCTACGAGCAGGAACTCGAGTTGCTCGTCTGCCCGTGCCACCAGTCGATGTTCAATGTCACCAACGGGGCCATGCCCACTTTTGGTCCCGCACCACGCCCGCTGCCGCAGTTGCCCCTAATGGTGGACTCAAACGGTTTCTTGCAGTCACAATCGGACTTCCATGAGCCAGTAGGCCCAGGATTCTGGGAGCGTAGCTAATGAGCACAATCAACACCACTCGTAAGTCGAACCCCTACGGGAAGGTCGGCCAGGTCATTAATGAACTGGACGACCGTCTCGGACTCGCCAAGGGCGGACGCACTCTGCTCGACAAGGTGTTCCCCGACCACTGGTCGTTCATGTTGGGCGAGATCGCGCTCTACTCCTTTGTCGTACTTCTCGTCACCGGAATTTTCTTGACGTTGTTCTATGTGCCTTCCTCCACACTCGTGGTGTACCACGGTGCCTACCTCCCACTGGTTGGGCAGAAGATTTCCCAGGCCTACGCATCGTCCGTCGACCTGTCGTTCGCCGTCCGCGGTGGGCTGTTGATGCGTCAAATGCACCACTGGGCCTGCGACATCTTCGTTGGTGGCATCTTGGTGCACATGGCTCGCGTCTTCTTCACCGGCGCCTTCCGTAAGCCCCGGGAAGGAAACTGGACGATTGGTACGACCCTGCTCGTTCTTTCGATCGCGGAAGGCTTTCTCGGCTACTCGCTCCCCGACGACCTCGTCTCGGGTACCGGTATCCGCATTGCGTACTCGATTATTGAATCGGTCCCCGTGGTCGGTACCTACATCGCCTTCTTCCTCTTTGGCGGCAACTTCCCCGGCACGGTGGTGCTCGGACGCTTCTTCATCATTCACGTGTTGCTGATTCCGCTGGTCCTCCTCGGACTGGTCGGCGCCCACCTGTTCATGCTGGTGCAGCAGAAGCACACGCAGTTCCCCGGTAAGGGTCGCACGGAGAAGAACGTGGTCGGTACACCGATGTACCCCGTGTTCATGGCTAAGACCACCGGCTTCTTGTTCATCGTGGGTGGGGCTATCGCACTGCTCGGTGCTTTCGCACAGATCAACCCGATTTGGCAGTTCGGCTTCTACGAACCAGCCCGAATCTCGTACGCCGTGCAACCCGACTTCTACATGGGCTTCCTCGATGGCATCTTGCGTATTTGGCCCGCTTGGCAGTTCAATGCCTTCGGTCACACGATTCCGCTGGAAGTAACCCTGCCGACCGTCGTGTTCCCCACAATTCTCTTTGCATTGGTCTACGCGTGGCCCACCATTGAGCGCAAGTACACCGGCGACAACGAGCTGCACAACTTGCTCGACCGTCCGAGCTTCCGACCGAAGCGCACCGCGGTCGGCGTCACGATGTTCGTCTTCCTCGCCACGATTTTCGTCGGTTCCTCGACCGACGTTATTGCCAACTTCTTCAAGGTTTCCTTGAACACCGTCTTGGTCGAGATGCGTGTGTTGACGTTCGTGCTGCCGGCATTGGCGTACCCCATCACCCTCAAGATCTGCAAGGAAATGCAGGGCTTCAGTGGTGCGGGTAAGCGTAAGACGACCAACATCGTCACCCGTACGGAAGAGGGCGAATACGTCGCCACGCCGGCACCGGTCTACGTCGACGACGCGCACGAGGAACTCGATGCCTTGCCGGTACCGACTTTCGTGGTGGAAGAAGACGAGACGATGGTGAGCACGGGAGTGCGCCGAGCCGAGCGCTAGGCCATGCGACGTGTCGGCCTTGCCGCCGGACTCCTCGCTGGCGTAATACTCGCGAGTCAGACGGCATTTTCGATGTCGGGCGGTGCGGCATCACCAGCCAGTGACAATGGAACGCCGTGGTCGGTAGCGACAAGTAGTGCGGCGGGGATTGCGTCGGACTATCGCATGGTGAACATCGATCACGTGCAGTTCCGAGTGCTTCGCCTCTATCGCGACACGACCCTGCTGCACTGGCACGTGGGTTCACAGGACCCACCCGTGGTCATGAGTCGTATTCCGGCCGATGGAAGAAGCGCCATCGACCTCGCGACCGAGGGACGAGCCGGTGTCGTTGCGGTCTTCAACGGTGGCTTCAAGCAGGGGGCCAAGGCCGGGGGCGCCGTGGTCGACGGACTAGTTGTGGCGCCACTCGCCGCCGGTATGGCCACGATTGCCCTCGATAAATATGGGCACTGGGAGATGGGTACCTGGGGTCAACCCGGCTTCCCTACGGCGAATTTTTCCCCAGTGAGCGTGCGTCAAAATCTGCCTCCACTTGTTGCCGCGGGCACCGTCGCACCGAGTGCGGTCGCGAATCACTGGGGCGTGTGGGGCGATCCACTCCACGGGAACCCGGTGCAGCCGCGCAGTGGTCTGGGCGTCGACGGCAATGGCAACTTGCTGTATCTGGCACCCATCAAGGGCGTTCTGCCGAAGCAGCTCGGTGATGCCATGGTGGCGTTGCACATTCGGTATGGCATGGAGCTGGACATGAACCCCTACTGGCCGACCCTCGGCGCCAGCCTCACGCCGCTCCACCGGACCGGACCACTCCCGGTGCAGATCCCGTATAGCTCGCACGACCCCACGATGTATTTTTCGAACTGGGAACGGGACTTCTTCGTGGCCAGTATTGAACCCGGGGTGACGACCTGCCGCTGGGTTGCCCCCGGCCTGACGCACGGTTTTTCGAACCGTGTTGCGACGCCTCAGCCCCTTCACCTGTACGGGACGTCTTGCCCGCAGGGGTGACCAGTACCCCTGGAGGCCCCGGCGTAGGATGGACGACATGTCAACGGTGACCGACGAACGCTGGCCCTCGGCCGCATCCCTGCTGGTGTACGACGCCCACACCGGGTATTGCAACATTCCCCTGTTAGGTGCGCACACGTATCTCTCCTCAGTAACGCCTCGCTCGCCAATTCCGACGGCCACCGCTATTCGCGCCGCACTCCAGTCCTATTCGACCTACGCCATCGACGCTGATATCGACCTCCTCAACCACGTGCGACTCCTTGATCGTGGTGACATTCACGAACCGGACTTACGAGGGGCTATCGCGCTGAGTCAGGCACTTAGTCGAGCCAGCACCGAACCCTGGATTCTGCTCGGGGGTGACAACGCACTCACCTGGCACGCGATGCGGGCCCTGGCGGGCACCGAACTGGCCAACTGGGGACTTATTACCTTCGATGCCCATCTCGATATGCGCGACGGCCGAAGCAACGGTTCGCCCGTTCGTCAGCTCTTGGATGAGGGCTTGCCGGGGGAGCACGTTGTCCAAATCGGCCTCGCTGATTTCTCGAACTCGGCGCACTACGCCGCCGAGGCTCGGGGGCGAGGTGTCACGATTGTGACTCGAGGGGCGCTTCGACGCCGTTCAATGCTCGACGTCATCACCGAAGCGCTCGCCATTGCGGGCGCCAACGGGCGACCGGTCTACGTAGACATTGACGTCGACGTCTGTGATCGCAGTGTGGTGCCCGGCTGCCCGGCTGCGGCCCCTGGGGGGCTCAGCGCTGACGAACTTCGTCACGCGGTTCGGACCATCGCCGCCGACCAACGGGTGCGGGCGCTTGACATCACCGAAATTGACGTGGAACGTGATACCGCGGACCACCGAACCGTTCGCTTAGGGGCGCTTCTAGTCCTCGAAGCGGCGATGGGAATAGCGAAGCGAGAGCAATGACCGTCACCATTACCAACCAACCCCTTTCGCGCGACGAACTCGTTCGAGTGGCTCGTGGGGGCGAGGCGGTGGTCATCAGCGATGATGTGTTGGCGCATCTAGCCCAACGCCGAGACGACATTGAAGTCCTCGTCCAATCGGGTGAACCTGTGTACGGGGTGTCAACAGGTTTCGGCTCCCTCGCCACCACGTTTGTCAGTCCACAGGACCGGCGCGCGCTTCAACAAGCGCTCGTCCGGTCGCACGCGGCCGGCGTCGGGCCCGTTGTTGAGGTGGAGATCGTGCGCGCCATGATGGTGTCACGCCTCAGCACACTCTGTTCGGGCGTCACGGGTGTTCGCCCCGTCACGGCGCAGGCCTACGCCAATCTTTTGAATGCGACCATTACGCCCGTGGTGCACGAATACGGGTCGCTCGGCTGTTCGGGCGACCTCGCGCCGCTCGCCCACGTCGCCCTCGTGGTGATGGGCGAGGGTGAAGCCTTCCTCGCCGATGGCCGTCGCGTCAGCGGCGCCGAGGCCCTCGCACAGGCCGGACTGGAGCCCGTTGTCCTCGCAGAAAAGGAAGGCCTCGCCCTCCTCAACGGGACCGACGGCATGCTCGGCCATCTCATTTTGGCCATCGCCGATGGTCTGGAGCTCCTCGCGCTGGCCGACGTTTCGGCGGCTCTGTCGATTCAGGCCCTTCGCGGAACCGACCGAACGTTCATTGCTGAGTTGCAGGCGTTGCGCCCCCACCCTGGTCAAGCCACGAGTGCGGCCAACCTTCTTCGGTTGATGGCAGACTCACCCATGGTGGCGTCACACGCCACTGATCGCAGCCAGGTGCAAGACGCGTACTCCTTGCGCTGCGCGCCCCAGGTGCACGGCGCGGCGCGCGACACCTTCGCGCACGCGACGCGGGTCGCCGACATTGAACTGGCCTCCGCGATTGACAATCCGTCGGTGCTGCCCGACGGCCGCCTTTCGTCGAATGGTAATTTTCACGGCGCTCCGGTGGCCTACGTGCTCGACTTCTTGGCCATTTGCCTGGCTGACGTGGCCTCAATGGCGGAGCGACGCACCGATCGTCTCCTCGACGTCCATCGAAACTACGGCTTGCCACCATTTCTCGCGGCGCAGGCCGGCGTTGACTCCGGTCTCATGATTGCGCAGTACACCCAGGCCGGCATGGTCTCGGAGATGAAGCGGCTGGCCGCACCAGCCAGCGTCGACTCCATTCCTTCATCGGCCATGCAGGAGGACCACGTGTCCATGGGGTGGCACGCCGCCCGCAAACTGCGCCGCAGCCTCGACGCCTTCGCCGACGTCATCGCGATTGAGCTCGTGGCGTCATCGCGAGCGATGGCCCTGCGGGCACCGCTGCTGGCGGCGGAACCCACGCAGCGGGTCGCGGACGCGGTCAATCGGGTATCGGGTGGTCCCGGCCCCGATCGATGGTTGGCCCCAGAACTGCGCGCCGTTGGCGCACTGGTACGCGATGGCAATCTGCTGGCCATCGCTCGAGACGTCGTTGTCGTTAACTAACTGAGCAAAGGAGCTCACATGGAAGGTGCTCG
>Ga0007833_1000033_pt1 | contig 28372 bp, 30 predicted proteins | sample CryBogCBE25Jul07_FD_71204 | JGI IMG/M metagenome (GOLD analysis project Ga0007833, IMG submission 71204) | Freshwater microbial communities from Crystal Bog, Wisconsin, USA - CBE25Jul07 | ecosystem: Environmental > Aquatic > Freshwater > Lake | place: Crystal Bog, Wisconsin, USA | collected...
TGTTAAGTAGGATATATACAATCCATAATTGAAAAAGTAAAAGAGAAATTCTTTGTAATAATCCGATCGGACCTTCACCAGTGAAAGATATGGTTATTATTAGAATATTTAGTATCGATTGAGTAACAAATAATATTAAATTACCATAGAAGTTAATATGATTTTTAGATTTCATGATTTTAAATGCTATATAAAATGTACTGAATAAAACACCACCAAACATTAATACAGCAGCCGACATATGCACCCACTGTCCCATGCTAATATTGAACGATTGTTGATTTTTAAAACATATATCAGAAAGACTTGGTGCACAATCCATTGTGAATAATGCATTTAGGATTGCTACTAAACTAATTAGAAACAAAATTTTAGATATAAATACTATATTTTTATCCTTTTTTAAAACAACGTTATTTTTTAAAATAATATAAAAGCACATAGCCATAAGAATTGCACCGAAAAAATCCCCCAATGTAAAAAATAAATGGTAGGGTTGATTTGGTACATTAAGTTCGCTCACGTATGAATTCATTAAAGAAAGTTTAGGATTTAGAATCGGACTTAATAGCCAGTTAAAATATATAAATCCTATTCCAAATATACCTATATAAGATGCAGTTTTGTTTGATGTCATTGTATGACTTTATAATAGATTATTTGATATATTAAGACCATGAAACAATTTAAGGCTAGGTTCTACGATACTAGAACATTCTTATCTCTTAGGCCACATTATTATTTTAGTGCTAAATTTTTAAGTAAATTTAAACCATCTGTCTATATTCCGGGTATTGGCTATATTATTAACGATCCTATGCTCGCTAAAAGCATTATGAAAGATCAGGAACACTTCAGCATAAATGAAGGTGGTGGTCTCGGTATGCTTATTTCAGAAATATGGGGTAAAACTCCAAATATAATTAGTATGGATGGAGATGATCATAAACGTATCAAGTTCGCATTACTCGATAAATTTAAAGAAGAAAATCTCCAAAAAAATTTAAGAAAAGAATTAGACCAATTGGTTTCTGTACTTATAGATAAATTGTCATCAGGCGAAGATGTTGATTTAGCGAAATATATACGAATAAACACTCTCTTGATAATGTCTAAATTACTTGGTTATGGTAACGTGTCTGAAAAAAAATTAGAACGTGTTAGTGATTTGGCAACAAAAGTTATAGGAAGTATAAGTTTATTTAGAAAAACCTACTCTAACTATACGAGAGAAAAAGTAGTTGGATATACTGAAGAATTTAAAGAAATATCAAAAGAGTACTATTCAATTGGTATAAAAGATAAAAATTCTTTAATCTATGAGCTTTCTAAACTAGGATATTCAGAAAGTGATACATATGGATTTATATCGATGTTTCTTGTTGCTGGTACCGTAACAATCTCATCATCTTTTCCTAGATTAATAGCAGTATTAATCGATACAGGTTTAGTAAATGAATTAAAAGATGATGATGATTTAATTGAAAGCGCAATTAATGAAGCATTCAGATATATTACTCCTGGAACAACTGCATTATATGGGGTTAAGAAAGATTATGTTATTAACGGCAAAAAATATATAAAGGGAAAAAGAATAATCATCTCTACATACAATATTCTTCATGACAAAGCTTATACACCTAAACCCTATGTCTATGACCTAAGTAGAATTCAAAATAAGCAAATAGATGGTTTATGGTTTGGAGCTGGTGCACATTTTTGTATGGGATCAATTTTAGCCAAGCTTGAATTCAAATTATTGCTTAAAGGAATAATTAGCTTGAATGGTAAATTAATTATCAAAGAACGCACATATAGAAAAATTGGTGCATATCCTAGCTATGAAAAACTAGTAATATCGTTAGTTTGAAAATAAGTTGCGATAAAATCTACGATGGCCCTAAGACCATAAGCAGAATATGTTTGCATATTTATTATAACATTGTTATAATGTTTGCATGATACATAGCACTCAAAAAATTATTAGAATCGGGTCTAGTGGCGGCGTTACTATTCCAGCTAAAGAGTTGAAGCGTCAGAATATTAAATTTGGCGATGAAGTTGAAGTAACTATCAAGCCCTTACCTGCTCACAGCAATGAAGACCAAAAGGTTATTGATGCCGCTAAATCAATTCTTAGCGAATACAGGCAAGACTTTGTGAACCTCGCGAAAAGATGAACTTCCTTACGCTAGATCAGATTGTACAGCTTCACGTATTAGTTGTAGCTGAAACTGGCGGATCAACTGGAATACGGGATTTAGGTCGACTCGAATCAGTGGTCGGCGCACAAAACCAGTATGTTTTTGGCAAAGAAACCTATACGGACCCGATGCAAAAAGCAGCCGCCCTGATTCGCGGCATCATTGGTGATCATCCTTTCGTGGACGGCAATAAGCGGACTGCACTACTTACGGCCTTAACTTTCCTCAAAATCAACGGAGTTAATCTTACGATCCCCCAAGGTGATTTAGAAAACTTTGCAGTTCAGGTAGCTATAGACAAGTTAAATGTATCTTCAATAGCTAATTGGCTCGAGAAGCACAAAAAATAGTTGCTATAGCGTCTACCCTGACCTTCCAAAAAGGTAATAAATTGCCCCTTTTACCCTTGCATAACTTATGAACCAAAGTTAATTATTGATTTCTGTCTGGTAGGACAAGGCTAAAATAAAGAATTGCGTCGTTGCCTGTTGACTGTTTCTTGCCATAATCTTTAACACCGCAATAAAGAGCAACAGACGTTTGCCGATTAATGGTAAGCGTTAACGACTTATTGCCACTCTGTCCTATAAGGTAATCGGATTTTGGATTAAATTGCTCATTTCCATAGGGTCTAATATACGTACTGGTATTATCCTTTTCTGGAAGACCCTTTAATTGGTTTATAAATGTTGTGTTTGGCACCAATTTATAACCTTCCTTGGCTACTAAAGCCATTACTTTATCTGTAAGTCCTGGTGTATTTGGTACGCTGTAGTAAACTTGATACCAAGGAGTTTTATTATCTATACCGTACCCACTATCTCCATTGTCGCAAAGTTTAATTCCGCCAATTTCTTGGATTTGTTTAGCTATGGGTTTGAAGTCGTTTGCGGCCTGATTACCAATATGCCAACCCCCTAGGGCATTAATTAGCAAGACAAGCCAAAGCAAAGGTACGCTCAGTAAAGCTCCTATAACTATACCTGCAATAGCTAAACCCTTACCACGTTGTGCATTTTTTCGGATTTTTCGCCAAGCCACAATTGAGGTAACAAATCCAACCGGTGCTACAAAAATTGCCAGCAAGAAACCGCTTATAGCTAATTTTGACATTGGCTGTTGGTTTTGTTGGTCCATTCCTTTTATGCTATCACCGCACTGTCAATTTGCATATTATTAAAGATTATATTTCAGATATAATTTGATTTATCATCGCATCGCTAGATTGCGTAGCATCAATAAAAATAAAACCTAGCTTTACATAGTTACGGTTCAATTCATCATAACTATTGAGGGTTTCATCTATTTCATGGATCTGTGAGCCCCAGTTATCTCCTGTTCTCAATGCAAGTCTTTTTCTTAAAATATTTGCATCCACATAAAGGGTAAACTTTTTATCAAATAAACTAAGCAGCTCTTGCTCATTAGATATTGAACCACATAAAAAAACATCGCTGTCTTTAGCCTTTATGGCTAATTTTTCAATATCTTTCTTTTGCACATTCCATGAATGCGCTTCAAGAAAGTCTGGAGTGCGTTGCTCTTTCTTTACCGATGACTTAGGGTGGACATAACCTGTTTCAATATTTGTCCATTTAGCAAAACCATCTTCGTCAACATCATAAGTAGTGAAGCCTCTTTGTTTAAGCGCTCTACAAATTGTAGTCTTTCCTGTTCCCGCAGCGCCTGTAATGAAATATAAAGCCATTACCACGAAGTATAGCAAAAAATCATTCTTTACTTTTTGATATAGTAAGTTCATGTACGATAAACAAAATAAGACATTAATTACTAATCAAAAACTATTACAGAATGAGGGCGAACGACTGCTTGCCCACACAAAATTACTCGAAGTACTTAAACCATTTGGCGAGCTTCTTATTGGTGGCAGTTACGCCTACGGAACGATGGTTGATCGTGACATCGATATCCATGTTATTCATGAAAATGGAAAGCTAGATAGAAACTATCGAAATAAAGTTATCCAAGCACTTCTGGAAATACCAGATATAGGTAAATTAAATATTGTAGATTTGGTTAATTTTTCTTACGGTAAAACAAAGAAAGCAATCGGCATCTGGCTCGGCTTGGTAATTATTTTTGAAAAATCATCATGGAATATTGATATATGGCTCTTTGATAAAGAGAACATGGATAAAAACTTAAGCTTGTACAGCAAAATGATGCAGATAGACGAAGCTACTCGATCAACAATTTTGGCTATTAAAAATTATTGTTTTTTGAATGGCCTAAAGCAAAAAGGTATTACGTCCGTAGATATCTATAATGCTGTTATTGATGAAGATATCAAATCTGTGAAAGAATATCTCATCAGTCGAAACTTATTTTAATTTGAAGTTTACGAGACATATCAAAAATCCGTTCTTCGGTTTTTGTTATACTTCTAGTAATGGAAAGTAAACAAATAAATCCACGTTGGGGCGAGCCAAAAATAACTCCACTTCAAGACCCAATAGGTGAATTCAATGCTCGCGAGGGTCTCGACCTCTCGTATTATCAAGCTATGGTGGAGCACTTAGATGCAGCACATCCTCATCGTGGTAAAGCGGATTGGGAACGAATAAAAGGTTCCCTTCCTCCTTATGAGTTAGGTCAGGATCCCACAAGCTTGCAGAAACTTCGCATTCAACGCTTCAATTGGCCACCTAATCAGGAAGAACTGGGAGACATTCCTGTGACTGTTATAAATTCACCGTTTAGCGTGCCTCTCGATCTACCACACATTGAATATCAGAATTATTTACTGGCTGAAGCTATCGGCTCACCAGTACTTTTTATTGAGAATCCAGGCTATGGAGATTCTGACAAATTAACCGATGAACAAAAAGAAGACCTTCGATCCGGTGACTTTCATAAGGTTTCTGATTCCATGCTAGGAATTATTGCCGCACTCGGTGCAAAAAAGATAAACACCGTGGGGTATTCGATGGGAAGTGAACTAGCAGCGGCAATTGCAGCAGGTGCCGCTTCGCATCAACTGGAAGTGGAAAGTGTTTTCATCATGGAATCTCCCAGAATGGAAAAACAGCATCCCCTTGCCCTAGCTAGAAACTTTGCTGCAGATGCTAATAATCTCAAATTTGCCTGGCAGCACCCCGTCGATCCAGTGCTTAGAGAAACAGCTGAACTTAAGCTAGGTCTTCCCAAAGGTTTGTTTACCTATGGCATGGCGCTATTTAGGGGTGGTATCAAAAATGATCTTGAAGCCGCCCTACAAACCCAACCCACTATGCGCTTAACAATCGCTAATGCCGGTGCAAGCACTATAAGTTCATCAAAGGCTAATTCAAGTGTTTACGATGAATTAAAACAGAAATATCCCAGGCACTCTATTAATAGAATTGTTATGCCTGGAGAAAGTCATGCCTTTAAGGATAATGGGCCTAGGTTCGCAGATTTAGTCGGTTTTATTCTTAAGAAAATCAGCTATCAAGCTTAAGAATTGTTGAAATCGTAGCTACTATGTGACTCAATGCAGCTTATGTTAGGTTATTTTTAGTGGCTAAGCTTTTATAATAACCATCAGTTGGCACTGCTCCTGCTGAGCTAAAAGCTGTTTGCGCATTGGCAGAAGTTGTGACAAATAATGTCAAAAAAATGCGGTATAACTTACTTTTAAAATTCTATTAAGCATAAAAACCCCTTTCAAATTACTTTAAGCAACCATACATGCAAGTAGCTTAGATTACAAATCATCAAATAAAACTAGCCCAATGCTCATACGAAAACTAACTGCGGTACCGTCTAACGTGGCCCTCCAAGCAGATGCATAAGTATTGTTGATTTGGTCAATTTTTTGCATTTCGATATACTGAGCCTATGAAAAACCCCATACCAGAAATTCGAATTAAAGACGCTTGGTTATTGCGTGAACATGCATCAAGACACTTACACGAACTATGGGGCAAAAACAAAACACTAGCTGATGATGATTGGATGGAAAAAAAAGTTGCTGATTATCGCAAAGCGTGGAAGCCGTTTGAAAAGCAAATACTAACTTCTATGACCGACCTGCTTGATTTATCATTCAGGCAAAACATTATAGATGTATATATCGCTCCTTGGTTTAACGCATTTAGCGATCCTTTGGTAATTGGTGTTACGAAAGAACCGGATCAATTTGTTGATATTCTTACCCACGAGCTATTACATCGTCTTTTGACCAACAATACTTCGATACCATACGAGACGAAGATACTAGTTGAGTGGCAAAAGCTGTTTGGCAAGGAACATACCTTTGGTACTGTGGTTCATATACCAGTCCACGCAGTGCACAAAGCAATTTATCTTGATGTACTCAATGCACCTGAACGCTTAGAAAGAGATATTGCTGGCATTAAAAAATACAAAGCCACTGATTACATAAATGCTTGGGATTATGTGGATAAGCACGGCTATTTGGAAATAATAGAAAAACTTAGAGCCTCATACAAAAAACTTCAAGCTGAACAGTAGGAGATATTTGCTTAAACTACTTCTTGGAGGGAGTTTTTTGCTATTATTGAATCATGAGAAGAGTAACTTCATCTGGTGGATTTGTGCAAAAAGCCAATAAAGTTTTATTAATTAAACTAGATAGTGCTAAATATTCCCTTCCCAAAGGACATGTAGAAAAGGGTGGGACTTTTGAGCAGACTGCTCTAAGAGAAGTCGAGGAAGAGACCGGCGTTAAAGCACAAATAATTCGCTATCTTGGCGACTACACCAGGCTCTTTGACGAGAACGATGGCTCAACAGTTGTAAAAACGATAAAAATTTATTTATTGAAACAGATCGGCTACACCGAAAAAGTACATGATGAAAAAAGTGAGTGGGTAGACATTCACGATGCAATAAATAATATGCACTTTGAGCAAGAAGTTTATTTCTTGAATCAAATACTATCGTCTTAAACACTAGAAGGATACCGTCAAAGCATTCTAAAAATAAGTTGTTTTATAGCGTTTTTAGAAAATGACCAAACTCAAGCGGAGAATCAACGGTACGCACACTTTCCGGCTGTGAAAGATAGGGTAAAATTGCTGCACGCGTTTCTGGCGGGCCGACAAGTACAACTACACCCGCACCTATATCAAGCATCTCAACATCATTAATCGCATTGCCAGCAATGAGCAAATCATTTTTATGAATTTTTAAATGTTTTGCAACATAATCAACGGCAAGTCCCTTGTTCGTATTATTTTTAACGAACTCCATATTACTATCCTGAAAAATAACGTTGGTATCGGTTCTCGTAAAAGCAAGCTTCAGGTTTTCAACCTTAATAAAATCTTTTAATCGTAATGTCACGTTACTAAGCTTTTCTTGTAACAATCTTTCTTCTAGCTCACCAATAGAAGAAGTGAAAACATCAGCGTAATGCCCTCTTTTTTCAGTCTCTTCCTGTACATGTCGTTCATCAACGCACCAGACCTGTACTTTCCTTGATACATCAATTGGGTTGTACCAAGCCAATCTAAATAGATCTATGTTTGATCGAGTAAAATCTGCAATATGATCTATTTCTCGCTCATTAAAATATTCTCCGAAATGGGCCTTGCCTTCTCGGTCTACAATCTTCGTACCATGTTCGACAATAATTAAAGCCTCTGGTGATACGACAGTATCAAAAGCTTCTCCCAGTGCTTCTTTAAGTCTTATAAAACCTCTACCTGTGGATACGGTCGTTATATAACCCTTTTTATGAAGATGCTCAATTCCTTCAATGACACTTTGAGGTATTATTCCTTTTTCGGCAATCGTTCCATCTATATCAAAGAGTGCTAATTTTGTTTTTAAGCTCATGCATGCATTATACAAACATCAGAGAATAAAATCTAACGATTGGCGATAGACATAATCAATTTGCTATAGTCATTATATGAAAGAAATTCTAACACTTGTCTTAATTGCTCTCTCGATTGGTCTCGATAATTTCGCCTCGTCTATTGCTATTGGACTCAGTGGAATAAGCAAAAAAGACAAACTAAAAATAGCGCTGACGTTTGGGGCATTTGAAACTCTTATGCCCATCATTGGCTTACTTGCAGGTAAACAGGCCGCACAATTTTTAGGATCAAAAGCACATGTAGTAGGAGCAACGCTCCTTGTACTCACTGGCCTGTATATTCTCATTGAAGGTCTTAGAAAAACAAATGCACATGAGACTATCGTTGCAACAAAGGGAGCGGGACGGTTATTGCTCGCCGGCCTTGCAATAAGCATAGATAATCTTATTGTTGGATTCAGCCTTGGCACTAAAAATTTATCTATACCACTTGCAATTATAATTATTGGAATAATGAGTGTTAGCCTAGCAATCGCGGGCATGGAAATTGGTAAACGATTAAGCAAAAAAACTGAAGGGTCAAGCGAATACCTCAGTGGTATCATCTTAATTGTTATTGGCCTGCTTATTGGCTTTGGTATTCTTTAACTTAGACCTTTTTTGGTTTCTTTCTCGGTACAACAATTAGTAGCGTGAACGCTACATTTATAAGCGTCACATAAAGTGCAAAACTATAATTTACAAATTCCCAGTTCTTCACGGTGAGTACTGCGAGGAGTGAACTCATTATTGCAAAAAAATACGTTTTCCACGATTCAGTTGCAGGATCGGTATAGCATTTGGTCAGCGTTGGGATAGAAGCAAAGAAATCCGTAAATATACCCAGCCATAGAGCAGCCAAGGGATGGTGCGCAAATAACAGCAGTCCTATGCCGGTGAGCGAAACTACCCCGCAAAGATAATCAAATTTTGTTAATCTCCAGTAACTTTTTTTATCTCTAAAAGAAACAATGAAAATACTGAGTGGTAAGATTACCTGCATGGCTGTATACAGCAATTGTATTCCACCATGAAGTTGCCGCTGTGAAGCAAGCGTCACAAGAGCTGCGAGTGCCCAGAGCGACCACGAAACACGATTAGGTTTTGTCTTACCTTTCCAGGTATCAACGATATAGCCACCGTAGCCAATAACGGCAAAGAACAAGGACAAATAAATAAAGTTCTGGTTTATCATATAATCTTTTTTAATTGTAACAATAAATAAAGAGACTTTCCCATAGTATCGTAAATCGCTTTTGCTACTATAGATATATGCTTAAAAAACTAGCTAAACAAACAGTTGCAAAACTATCCCCTAATAATTACAAGACACTCAACTGGATTGAGATCAGTAAAGAAAAAACTTTACACAATATTGAAATAGCAAAAACCTTTTCAGGCCAAAAAAATATTATCGCTGTGCTTAAAGCAAATGCCTACGGCCATGGTATTGTACCTCTTTCAAAAATTTTAAATGAATCAGACTGTAGTTTCATTGCAGTCGATGGCTATTTTGAAGCGTCGAAAATTATTGATACAACGAAACATAAAATTCTTGTGATGGGCTATATCTTAAAAGAAAATATTCATTTGCTTAACACCAGGTGTTGTTCATATGTCATTCAAGATGAAGCAACCCTCGTAGCTCTTGGTGAAACAGGTAAACGTGTCAATATCCATGTTGAACTTAATACCGGAATGAACCGACTTGGGCTCAGTGAAACTGAACTCGATACATATCTTTTGACCCTGAAACGATTCCCCAATCTTCATCTTGAAGGCATTATGTCCCATCTTGCAGATGCAGATAATGATGACGACCACTACACAGCAGGTCAAGTAAAACTATTTGATGCAATGGTAGAAAAAATTCTTGCAAATGACTTCACGCCTGCATATATTCATCTTGGCCAAACAGCAGGAGGTATCAAAGAGAAAAGCATCTACACCAACACTATGCGGCTCGGTATCGGCTTATATGGGTTGAATCCACTTACCAAAAAAGATCCATCTTTTGATACATTACAATCCTTAGTGCCAATTTTGGAGTTTAAAACTACCATCATTAAAATCATAGATCTTAAAAAGGGAGAGAAGATTAGTTACGGGGGCACATACACGACGACCAAAAATTCCACCATTGCCGTAGTACCTATCGGCTATTACGAGGGAGTACCAAGAGCGCTCAGTAATAGCGGCTTTTTATCTGACGGCAAAAAAACATTTCCGATTCGCGGCCGCGTTTGTATGAATCATTGCATGATTGACGTCACTGGAGAAGATTACAAGGTTGGCGATACGCTCACCTTCGTATCTAGTGACAAAACAATGCCAACTTCTGTCGAGCAAATATGTCTAAAAAATAGGTTATTTAATTACTCTTTTGTTACTGGCTTTTCCGAAAGCCTCAGAAGAATTATTATTTAGAATCTTTAAAAGATCTAATATCTAGTAATAGTCTTTCTGCATCATCAGTTGCAATTTGAATCATATCTTCTAAATGAGCCAGCTTTGCGTAGAGTAAAAAGTCAAGATGCTCAAGATTTTTCAGATCATCACTATGTTGTTCCATTGGAATAATTATAGAAGTAAAGTTAAAAGCTGCAAGCTTGAGCACTGTTAGATTAATTAAAATAGTGTATAAATAGTATATGGAAAAGCATGACATTCTTCAGGACGATACTAAAGTCGATAAAATTATAGATAACGAGTGGGAAGATTTTTCCGACGTAGAATTACCGGAAATTCCACCCAATATTATACTTGGGGAAAACTAGTTTTATTTAATTTGAGCTTGCGCTGTTCCAGTTTTGGCCAAGTATTACTACGAAATCTGCATTAGGATAATTTTGCGCTTCTTTTGCTTGCATCGATTTATCCGAAGGCTGCACAACTGAACCAGGGAAATAGCCTTTGAGCCCAGCAAGGGTTGCTGACTTTTTACCATTTGACATATCAACAATCATTGTACCGCTATACTTACTTCCCGCACTTGCAACGGCCGTAATATTGTATCCGGCTGCAGTTAATTTATCACCCTGGGTTGAGGCAATACCAGTTTTGTCACTTCCGTTTAGTATCACAACATTTGCACCTTCCCGTACCACTGGGTTTGTCGAAGTTAATTGTTGGTAATACTGCGTAAGCGCCGTGAAATTATCGAGCCCAGACGTTGGGATAAGTGCATCCTGGCCTGACCCTGGGTCGACATACCCCTTGAGCAGTGGATTTGCTCCTGCATAGCTAAAACTTTGTGATTGAATGCTATTGAGATCTATCGGTTTAGTCACTTGGGCAAGTCGAAGTACATTATTGAGCGTCATGTCAGTATGCACGTTGTTACTGAAGGCACTAAAGAGCGCGGATATTTTGAGCGGATTTGTAACAACGCCTGTACTTTTCGCTTTTTGGGCAAGCGAAACAAGCATCAATCGCTGGTTTTGGGTTCGCTCAAAATCACTAAGCTCATACCCATATGATCCATACGCATCACCCCTGGCTCTCGCTAGATCCAGCGCCTGCTCACCATTAAGTGTGTGCCAACCGTTAGATAATTTAACAAGCGGCCCTTTGGTGACAAAATCTTCACTTGGGTCATACAGACCACGTGGATCAGAACTTTGAATATTGACAGGAATACCACCTACCGCATTTGCGGCATCACGCAGCGCAGCGTAATCAATTAAAACGTAATAATCAAGCGGAATGCCAAGTTGCGTTTGAATAATTTGCTCAAGCTGCCCCATGCCATTTGATGGGTAGCCGGGGGCACTGAAATCAGAAACCGTAATTGCGGCATTAATTTTTTGGTGTCCAAGTGTTGGGATATCTACCCAAAGATCACGAGGAATGCTCAGCATGAATGCGTTATGAGTAGTGGTATCAATACTAATGACCATAATCGAATCTGTTAAATCAGCGCCATTATGACCCACATCGTCAGCCGAATTACCAGCTAGAAGTATATTAACGCGTCCCGACGACTCTCCTTTGAGCGGCTGGGTATTTAAAAACGCTGACGCATCCGAAAAAAGGTTACCATGGAGTACTTTATCGAGTTTCGACAGAAGACTAGCACCGAAAACAGCCACCACTACGCCAATGATCAAAAGAATTGAAAGAAAAGTTGTTACTATCTTTTTCTTTTTAGACCATTTCTTTTTTTCTTTCTTTTCTTTTCTATCTTTTCTTTTGGTTTTTACGGGCAAAATAGAGGACTTTTTGTCACTATCACTGTCATTTAGATACGCCGGAAGTGGCCGATTTACCAACGAGGGCTCGTTCAAATTAATCTTTCCCATTGGTTTTTTTTCTATCGCAAGGGGTTTAGGGAGCTCTTTAATAGGCTTTGGAGTTGGCACTTGAGCAGGGCGAGCATGCTGAGGTTTGACAGGTCCAGCGCCTCTGTAACGCGAACGGATATCTTCTATATTTCTACGGGGTTTTTGGTTACGATCCATGGATTACTTATTATACTAAATTTTAGCTTCTAAGACATTTCAAAATTTATTCAAATCATTGCCTGATGAGTTTATAATAACCCTTTTATCAGTAATAAGCATTGTCTATGCTTAAGAGCGTAGCTTGAGTTAGCAATTTGCTATACTACAACTATATGAGTTGGTTTCGCCCCGCTTCAACACTAGATAAAATCTTTGAGATTGGCATTCTAATTAAGGGTATTGATGGACTACTCGAGCTACTAGGCGGATTCCTTCTTTTATTTCTCACCCCTGCTCGACTACAACATTATCTACATCTCATTACACAAGAAACAGTTTCTGGCGAAAAACCTTCTAAAATCCTTGGGCTTCTCTTTCACTCCATAGACAGCTTAAGCACGGGGAGCCGAGTTTTTCTCATCGCTTATCTGTGGGTGCACGCTGCCATAAAATTAGTTGCTGTTATTGGTATTTTGAAAAATCAGTTATGGGCCTACCCTTTTTCACTTATTACGCTTGGCCTTCTAACTCTTTTTCAAGTCATTAGTATTATTCATAAAGCGAGTATTGGTATGATTGCCCTCACCTTGTTTGATATCTTTATTTTGTGGCTTATTTGGCGAGAGTACCAAAAAGTTAAAAGCAAGCTGAGCCCCAAAATACAAAAAGAAGAAGACTAATTACATCTGTTGTAGTATAATCATTAAGTATTTTTAAAGGGAATACCTATGCACCCGTAGCTCAGCGGATTAGAGCATCTGTCTTCGGAACAGAGGGTCGGCGGTTCGAATCCGTCCGGGTGTACCACTTTTGAAAAAATTTGACGCCTCTCTTAGGCGTCTTTTTTGTTATTATAAGCCTATGCATAGTGAACTACTTGATTTGGTCAATAAAAACGATGAGGTTATTGGAACAATCGATCGACTCGATTACGAGAGGATGCTGGCAGATAACCTTGGCTACATACGCGCTTCAGATCTCTTTATACTTAATAGCGATGGAAAAATCTTTGTTCCAATTCGTACAGCAGATAAGCATCATGCTCCGAATGGATTCGATTATAGCGTTGGTGGTCATGTATCGGCTGGAGAAGATTACCTCACTGCCATAATCCGCGAAGCCGATGAAGAGTTAAACATATCACTTGCACCTGATGATATTGAATGTATTGGAAAAGATATTTCAGATACCAGTAAGTATATACGAAGTATTTATCTCGTTCGCAGTGACGAGACGCCGCAGTACAATCCTGATGACTTTAAGAGTGCTCAGTGGATGTATCCATCAGATCTTGTTATCGCTATCGATAAGGGCCATCCCACAAAGAGTAGTCTTAAATATACTGTCAAAATGCTAGAAAATTATTTAAAAAATTAGTTGTCATACGTTATGAAAATTACCAAATACGTTCACTCTTGCCTGCTTGTCGAAACTGATGAGAGAGTTGGAATTTTCGATCCAGGAAATTATTCCTACAATTCAGGACTACTGGATATAGCCTCACTACCACGTCTCGACGATATCCTTATAACCCATGAACACGAGGATCACTTTTATCTTCCTTTCGTAAAGGAATTAGTGGCCACATTCCCAGATGTTCTTATTCACACAAATGATTCAATAAAGAAAATCCTAGAAGCAAACAACATCCATAATTATATTACGGCTAATGATATAGCTACTGTTAGCTATTTTAGGGCTCCACATGAGTCCATGGCTCCGCTTTTAAGTACAATGTGCGAAAATGTTGGCATTCATTATCTAAACTCCATATCTCATCCTGGGGATAGCCACCACTTTAATGAAACAAAAGCTATTTTAGCCCTCCCTATCGCTGCTCCCTGGGGAACGCTTGCCATGGCCGCAGAAGTAGGGACTCAACTTAAACCAAAGTATATAATTCCTATTCATGACTTTCAGCTCAGTGAAACTGCACGCAACGGGACTTATCAACGGCTTGAAGGTTATTTTAAACAACTTGGTATAACCTTTCTATCTCCAGTCGACGGCAGTGCGCAAGTGATTAATCTTTAACTTTTTTATTATAAAAATTAAAAGCGCCCTGTACGGGCGCTTTTTTAAGAAGAAACTTCTATGAATTATCTTGAGAGTTTAAAGCCATTCTTCTTTGTGTAGCGTGCTGCTGCAAGAAGACCTAAGCTTCCGACAGTAGTAACTGCTAATGCAAGTGCAGGGTGATTCACCAGTTGCGCAAATCCAGTATCTGGGGTCTTTGCAGTAGTAGTAGTTGAGGAACTGCCTGAACCGGTGCCAGAACTTGAGCCGCTTCCGGTGCTTGAGCCGCTTCCAGATCCTGAGCCTGTTCCGGACGTAGGATACTTTCCATTATTTCCAGGGACTGTAGCTACCAAACTGAATGATCCAGGTGTGAATGCAGTTGCTGCGAGTGTGTTAGTTCCGTCAGGAATCAATACATATGAATTTGCAAGCAATGAGAGGGATGAGAGGGTTGCTGTAGAGTTTGATACAGTACTCGATACTTGGAATTGTCCACCGTTACCCACAAATGATTCCACGTAGTTAGTGCCCTTTGAAAAATTTGCGCTATTTGGTACAGAACCAGCAAGCTCTACCACTGATCCTGTATCTGCTTGTACGGTCCAGCCGAGTCCAAGGCTTCCACCGGCAGCCATATTAATTCCATAGCTAGGTCCAAATTCAACCGTAGTGTAGCCACTAGGAATTAAATTCTTAATATCTGAAGGAGCCAAAATAGTTTGAGAAGAAGGCTGATTAGCGCCTGTGTATTCTATGGTGACCGGACCAGTTAGGTTAGGATTAGTTGCGAGTGTTGTCATTACAGCAGGCACGTTTAAGGTAATAGAACCCGCGTCAGTTAATCCACCAATAACAAGTGCTGCTGATGCAGTATCAGCTTTGACGACTGCTCCTGCTGCCATATTGAAGGAAGTACTTCCTGCAGCATTGATAGACACACTACCCGATTTTAATTCGATTCCTACGGGCACATTTGTTCCCGTAAACGTACCAGTTGTATCTAGGGTGGGACCTGTTACATCAAAAACAAGTTGCGCACCATTTTGAAATCCTGAATTTATATTGGAATTATCATACGTAGTTGCACTATTTGACCAGTTCGCAGCTAAAGTGATATCAGCTTGTGTACGGGCTAGATATTCACCTGTTGCAGGACTAGCGGCACCAATATCATGCTGCCCAGTAGAAGTGCCTGCTAAGGGAGACCCTTGCCCAGCCCAATAATAAGTAGCACCTGCGGCGTGCACTGAGGATGCAAATCCAATTAAAGATAGCCCTAAAGAGCTAACAGCTAAAGAAGCTAACTCAATAGACCGCTTAATATTTATTTTTTTCATTTTTTACCCTTTTTTATTTGTTTACTTTTTTAATTTTAGTAATCCTGCGTTGAACTATGCACTAAGCAAAAGGGCTCGTCAATAGTTTATCCACAGCTTTTTTTGGGTTTACTTTTTTTCAGTTTTAGCGCTTGAGTGTTTCAGGGTTTTTTTAAGAACCTCCAAAAGGCTCTCGGCATGTTCTCGGCTCATTCCAATTCTAGAAACTGCCATTGGCTGGTTGTTTGAACCAAGTCCTTGAAGAAAATTAATAACAACGCCATATTTATTGGCATTTATATGAATCATATCGCTATAAAGGATTCGAGCATCATTTTGCGAAATATAGGCAGTCTGTTGAATACCATTTTCATCAGATATTAGACTACTGACACCGGTCTTTTCTTGATCAAATCCGGCCAATTCCCACATCTTTAGTGCCTCGTCTTCTTTTAAGGCAAAGTGAGAAATAAGAAGGAGCACTATATCTTCACTTGGTTGGTTTTTGCCCGCTTCAATGGCGACAAGTTCACTTGTATCGACCTCAACCGCACCCGAAACATCGGCAATGGTTTCTTTCGCTTTTTGACGCATATTCTTTAGTTGTTTTCCGAAATCGGAAAATGGTGCCTTGTCCATAGCGTCTCCTTTTAACTGTCTGTATATATAATACGTAGAAGCAGTAGGCGGGGCAAGTAAAAACATCGTATAATACAGCTAATTATGAATATTCTTAATGATCTTTCGCTTGCTCGCCACACCACCATGCACATTGGTGGACCGGCCCATGAGATTATTGAGGTCTTCAATGAGTCTGATGTGCCCGAAGCCGTTAGCTACGCTCGTAACAAAAATTATCCTTTGCTCGTCATTGGCCAAGGATCAAATCTTATCTTCAGCGACAAAGGATTCGATGGTTGTGTCGTCATAAATAAGATAAGTGGGCTGAGTATTAATAAGATAAGTGGCCAAGTAAAAGTTGGCGGCGGCGTTTCGTGGCATGAGCTGGTTGTAAAAACAGTTGAGGCAGGCCTTATTGGAATCGAGGCTATGGCTATGATACCTGGCACCTGTGGCGCGACACCGGTTAATAATATTGGCGCCTACGGCCAGGAACTTAAAGACGTTTTTGTGTCACTTCGTGCCTACGACACACAAACGAATCAGTACGTCATTTTGAAAAAGATAGAATGTCAGTTTGGCTATCGCAGTAGCCGCTTTAAAGACAAAGAGCACGGGAGATACATTATTACTGAGCTTACCCTGCAATTACAGCAAACGCCGGCTCACTACACGGCTCCAGATTACCCTTCGCTCATAGAACGCTTGGCCGCTAAAGGAATAACCGCAGCCACCCCTCGGCAGGTAATGGAAACAGTTATAGAAATTAGGTCTGAGAAATTACCTGATCCCTCAAAACTCGCTAGTGTTGGATCATTTTTCAAAAACCCAATCCTAGCAAATAGCAAAGTCGAACAACTACTGCGACACTATCCAGATATGCCACATTTTCCTCAAAACAATACGCAAACAACCAAACTTTCAGGTGGCTGGCTCATTGAAAAAGCAGGCCTCAAAGGAATACATAAAAACGGCATCTGGGTCTATGAAGGTTCCGCTCTCGTTCTTGTTAATGAACATGGCGCAAGCTTTAAAGATTTATGGAGTATGGTTTCGCTTATTCAATCTACCGTCAGTACTATGTTTGGCGTCATGCTCGAACCGGAGCCAGAACTTTTCGTATGAGTGAGCAAGACACAAAAACCAAAGAAACATTTTTACGTAAGGTTCAAAAAACATTACCAGAAAGTTCAGCAACAGACCTTGCCCTAATTTCTCGTGCTTACGATTTTGCCAAATCTGCGCACGAGGGACAGATGCGGGCGAGCGGTACTGCCTACTTTGAAGACCATTGTTTGCATGTCGCCGATCATATTATTGATCTTGGCATGGATACGCCACTCATTTGTGCCGCGCTCCTTCATGACACCATCGAGGATACAAAAACGACCGCAAAGGATTTGCAAAAAGAATTTGGCCTTGAGATAACTCGCCTTGTTGAAGGAGTTAGTAAGCTTGGAAAGATTAAATACCACGGTAATGAGCGACACGTAGAAAGTCTTAGAAAATTTTTCGTATCAGTTGCTCAAGATGCTCGCGTGGTTATCTTAAAACTTGCCGATCGTTGGCACAATCTTGAGACCCTGCAGTATTTACCAATAGAAAAACAACAGCGTATTGCGCTTGAAAGTATCATGATCCATGCACCACTAGCATCACGCATGGGTATGGGTAAACTCGTAAGCACCATAAACGATTTATCATTTCCTTATGCTTATCCGGATGAATACAAAAAAACAAAGAAAATCATGGATGGCATGATTAGTAATGCTGATGTATCAATTCAAAAAATGCATCGAAGCCTGAGTGCAGACTTACATAATACCCTCCATTATTTACCACAAATTGATGAACGCATTAAGGGAACGTATAGCTTGTACAAAAAACTGGTCAGGAAAAAATGGAATACGGAATCTATCTATGACCTGGTAGCAATTCGCGCAATTGTAAACAACGTATCCGAGTGCTACCAAGCACTTGGTGCCATCCATAGCCACTGGCGACCAGTACCAGGCCGCGTTAAAGACTATATTGCTGTTCCGAAGCCAAACGGCTATCAAAGCCTTCATACCGCCGTGTTTAGCGGCGATGGCCCCATTGTTGAAATACAAATTCGCACGCAAGCCATGCATGACTATAACGAATATGGAATCGCCTCACATCACAGCTATAAAAATAATCGGGTACAAAAAGGCTCAGACAAAGAAAGTTTTGCCTGGATTGAGCAACTAAGGGAATTACAAAAAACAAATCTTACTACCAACGATTATTTAACCCAGCTTAAGACTGATTTTTTTCAAGATAGAATATTTGTCTTTACGCCAAAGGGAGACGTAATTGATCTGCCTGCTGGCGCTACCATTTTAGACTTTGCCTATGCAGTCCATGGAAAAATTGGTGAACATGCCGGCGGGGGAAGAATTAATGGAAAATTCATGGCGCTGAAGACTCCACTCGTCAGTGAGCAGATTGTTGAGATTGTTACCAACCCTAAAGCACGCCCTTCAGATAAATGGCTAGAGATGTGTATTACTTCAAGTGCTCTGACTAGTATTCGACGACAGCTAAAGAAACAACGCCAGACGATCTAGTTTTTTGTAGGGAGAGGAAAGTTGCGAGCATACTCGGCAACTTCACGCTTAATTTGAGCTAATTTTTCTTCATTATTCACATTTTGCAAGACAGTTATTATCCAGCCGGCGAGATGCTCCATATCCGCCTCTTTAAATCCACGCGTGGTAATAGCGGGGGTGCCGATTCGAATACCACTTGGCTTGAAGGGTGGCAACGTGTCATTTGGGATAACATTCTTGTTTGTCGTAAGTCCAGCTTTATCTAGTGCTTTTTCCGCTACGTCGCCATCAATGCCAAAAGAGGTATACACATCTATTAGTACTAGGTGGTTGTCGGTACCATTGGTAATAAGTTTGGCATTTTGCACCATCAAATGTTCTGCAAGTTTTTTTGCATTACTAACTGTTTGACGAGCATAGGCTTTAAATTCATCACTTTGCGCTTCCTTAAAGGCAACCGCCTTTGCAAGAATAGTATTCATATGCGGGCCACCCTGAAGTCCAGGAAAAACCGTACGATCAATAAGCGTTGGAAGATTTTCAATTGTCTGGTCAACCGCGCGCAGGGGATTACCAACAATTCCTTTTGTCAAAATTAATCCACCCCGTGGGCCACGAAGTGTCTTATGGGTGGTTGAAGTCATCACATGAAAGCCAGCATCGAATGGATTTTTCATCACACCTGCCGCAATAAGTCCGGCAATGTGCGCTACGTCTGCCATGAGCACTGCACCAACTTCTCTACCGATTGCGGCAAAAGCTTCGTAGTCTAATTCTCTTGGAAATGAGGAATACCCCGCCAGAATAATTTTTGGTTTGTGCTTAAGCGCGAGCTCACGCATCTGAACAAAATCTATTTCACCAGTTTCAATATCTTTTAGCTTATAGCGAATAAAATTAAACTGTTTGGATAATACGGTAACTGGGTGGCCATGCGTCAGATGTCCGCCGTGGCTTAAGTCCATAGCAAGCACGGTGTCACCTGGCTTCAGCCAAGAATAGTAGACGGCTTCATTGGCTTGTGCACCAGAATGTGGCTGCACATTAGCGTGGTCTGCGCCAAATAATTGTTTGGCGGTTTCAATTGCAATAGTTTCAACTTTATCGGTATTCTCCTGCCCGCCATAGTAGCGACGACCGGGATAGCCTTCGGAGTACTTATTAGTATAGATACTGCCAAGCGCCGTCAACACATCTTCAGATACATAGTTTTCTGAAGGAATAAGTTCAAGGCCATCTCGCTGGCGTTGTTCTTCAGCAGTAATTAAATCTTCAAGTTGTTTATCGTGTAACATATGTGTTCTAGTATAGCGTACAAACTATAATTTGACATTTATTACCTCGATTGATATATTTTTCTCACATATGTCTACCAACAATACGAAAATTGGACAGTTAATATCTAAAATAAGACAAGAACGAGGCCTAACTCAAGCTGAGTTCGCCAAGCGACTCAAAACCAGCCAGTCGGCAATTAATCGTATTGAGCAGGGAAAACAAAACTTAAGTATTGAAACTATCTCACGTATCTCCACGGCACTTGGCCGAGATATCGTAACGATCAATCCTCAATCACTCAGCTTTGAAATTACCGGTGGTAAAGAACTACATGGTGAGCTCACCATGAAAACATCAAAGAACGCATCGGTTGCGCTTCTGGCTGCAGCACTCTTAAACAAAGGCACAACAACGCTCGAAAATGTACCAAAGATTGAGGAAATTGCCCGTCTTATTGAAGTGCTCGTAAGTATTGGAGTACAGGTCAAATGGATTAAGGGAAAAGATCTTGAAATAAAGCCACCTGCTCGGTTGAAACTAGAAGACATGAACAGTATATCTGCCAAAAAAACTCGTAGTATTATCATGTTCATGGGCCCGCTCATGCACCGCTATAAAGAATTTAATTTGCCCTACGCCGGTGGTTGTCATCTCGGCAAGCGAACCATCGCTGCCCATCAATTTGCACTTGAACAATTCGGTCTTTCCATTCAAACAGTAACTGGTAAATACAAAGTATCGGTAAATAGAAAAAAACCTGGAACCGTTACGATGTATGAAATGGGTGATACGGCTACCGAAAATGTTCTTTTTGCCGCAGCACTAACGGAAGGCACAACTGTCATCAAATTTGCTTCTTCTAATTATATGGTGCAGGATATATGCCTCTTTCTTCGAAAGCTTGGCGTCAAAGTTGAAGGTATTGGCACGAGTACGCTGACTGTTCATGGAGTTGCTGAAATCAATAAAAAAGTTCGCTATTCACCAGCTGAGGACCCACTCGAGGCAATGCTTTTTATGACCGTAGCAACGCTCACCAATTCAGTTATAACCCTTCGGCGTTGTCCGATAGATTTTTTGGAACTCGAAATGCTGAAACTTGAGAAAATGGGACTGACCTTTTCTATTAGCGACGTTTATCTTGCAAAAAATGGTCACACCAAGCTCGTTGACATCACCACACATCACTATGAAAGCCTCACTGCGCTTGCCGATAAGATTCACCCACTCCCCTATCCTGGCATAAACATAGATAACCTTCCCTTCTTTGTGCCGATTGCCGCGCTCGCTAAAGGTGAAACACTCATTCATGATTGGGTATTTGAGGATCGAGCAATCTACTTTACCGAACTTAATAAATTAAACGCTCGCGTGCGGCTTCTTGATCCACACCGCATTATGGTAGATGGGCCAACTAAGTTTAAGCCAGCTGAAATTATCTGTCCGCCAGCGCTCCGTCCTGCTACGATTATTCTCGCTGCAATGTTGGCAGCTCCAGGTAAATCAATGCTTAGAAACATCTATTCTATAAATCGGGGGTACGAATCTTTAGCAGAACGTTTACGTGAACTTGGTGCAGAAATAAATACTCTGCATGACTTATAATTTTTTTATGATATAATTACCCCTGTTGTACGCGGGATTCGTATATCGGCTAATATGTCAGTTTTCCAAACTGAAGAGACCAGTTCGACTCTGGTATCCCGCACCAATATATGCCCTGGTAGCTCAGTTGGATAGAGCAGAGGACTTCTAAGCCTAAGGTCACTGGTTCGAATCCAGTCCGGGGCACCAAAATCTGGCTAAAAACAGATTGGTTTAGATACTATGGCGAATGTAGCTCAGTTGGTTAGAGCGTCGGGTTGTGGTTCCGAAGGTCGAGGGTTCGATCCCCTTCATTCGCCCCAAATAGAAAAATATGAGTTCCTTCGCGTAGGAACTCTTTTTTATTTGGTGTACACTTCTATGCATGTACGTAACATCTAAAGTTTTAAAATTAAAAGATAAGCGGGTTGCCCACCGCGAACGACATATTCTGACCAGAGGATTTGTTTTTCTCATCGGAGTCATGCTGCTTATTTGTGGACTGCTTGCGCTAGTCGTGTTTCCAGAGGCGGGAATTGTATTTCTTCTTGCGGGTCTCGCTTTTCTATCGCTTGAGTTTGAATGGGCTTTTATTGCACTGCATTTTTGTGCGCAAAAAACCGACCAGCTCATTCACTGGTTCAAGCATTTACCTAGATCAGTTCGTTTGGCCATAGAAGGTTTCTTTTTGCTACTGCTTATCGTGGCAATTTGGTACTTAGCTAAATAAAACCGTCGATCCAAAAAGCGCGAAGGGAAGCCAGAGCGCTATACCTGAGGCCATCGGAACTAAAATATTATCACTTCCCTTTGGTGAGATAATCTCAAGAATGGCGAGAAACACTGCTGTTAGTAACGAGTAGAGCGGTATCAGAAACATGAGCCGTGAATTAAACGTATGGGGACTGAAACCCCCGACCCAGTAGGTAGCATTTAAAAAGAACGATATAAGCAAAAAAGTAAGACTTCCTTCGACACTTTTTGTGGAACCATTAAAAGTAAAACGGCTCGCTCGATGCGACATTGTAATCCCAATTATTGCGGCAAAGCCATCTGCGAGCGCAATATGCAGCACCGCAATCGCATACATCCCTTTAACGGTGAAAAATATTGCGCACAGCCCAATGGCGAGCGCATAGAGTAGCTCACCATATGAAGTCCTTCGAACTCCGCGAATAGCATTAAAAATCTGCAGTTTTTTAGCTACTACAAGCACCACCATAAACAGTATGCTTAGGAGTACGATATAATTTCGTGACATAAACATAGGCCAAAAGGCGGCAAAACTTGCCGTTAAAATATGCACAAATTTTCTTGCATATTCCCCTTTTAGGATTTTCTTTTTCCAAAGCAATTCACCGACTAATAGAATCAGACCAGTGCCTGCAATGGCGATTAAAGTGCCATACATATAACTACCATTATACGCTCAAAATAGAGATGCTATAACTAATTTAAATCAAATTAAAAAAACCTCCATCACTGGAGGGTGCTATTTTTTTATTTGGTTGTCACGCATATACCTTATTATTTTTTTGCGTAAATCACCTAGAGCCCTAACCCTTTGAATACTTGCAGGCTAAGTTACTGTTCAAACTATCATACTAAACCTAAATAGAGACTTAATCTTTTAGAAATAGCAATTACTTAACTTGAAATACAAACAATGCATCTGGATTATTAGGTAGCTCTAATGCATAATCATGCTGCTCAAGAGTTCCAGGTTTTATAGGTGGCTGACTTCCATCGGTGACCGACGTATAGTATGAAGTTCTAACTTCAGTAGCATCTACAGGAACCTCATCAGCTTCATAAAACTTGGCAACTGGGTCATGGTAATCTGGAAGTAAAGCACCTTTTAGGTCCATAATATCAGTTAACTGGGCAAGATCGTGCGCCCACTCTGTGTAATTATTAGCTATAATAATTCCGCCCGGCTTCACTAGCTCACGTATCTTTTCCTTGTTACTCTCATTAATCTCACCGTAACTATTCAAGAGAACCATTACATCAAAAGGCTCATCTGGGATATACTCCTCAATTCCTTTTGCTACTGCACTATAGCCTGCATCACTGAGCGCAGTGCAAGCTTTTTCGTCTGGGTCAACATGAGTTACGTTGTCCTTGCCAAACACAATAGCTACGTCAGTATGTGTAGCACTTCCAGGGTATAGAGCTGTCACACCTTCTGGTATATCAAATCGTTCACGAATAAGAGTCAATGATTTTACAAAAGGGCCTTCTGGGTTGCCCTCAAGTTCTGGTTTCCAATCGTTATTATTAATATTTTTTATAGACTCTAAAACCATAGCAATAATTTCGTCATGGTTTTTTTCAGGAAGTGATATACCTGGCTCTTTTGATTCTTTCATGCTCATATTATAGCATAAGCTTGTTATTTTGTCAATATAGACAACCACCGTAAGGAAAGCCCGCTATATGTAGACATTACAATTAGGCGAAGCAGGAGCGGCGCTAACAGTTAAGATATACGCAAATTTACGCGCATATTCACCTTTTAAGTTATTCTTTTTCCACAGCAATTCACCGACTAATAGAATCAGACCAGTACCTGCAATGGCGATTAAAATTCCATACAAATACTCACAATTATAGAATCACATTTAAAACTAAAGTACTAGTACTATGAACTAAATTAGCCTTGCACACTCTTACCGGCATTATCAGGCTTGAAAGCCTCTAACACTTTGATGGATGGAATATCTGACATATTTTTTATATTATAGCACAAATTATAATAATTGTCCAACCCTGTGTTTACTGAGCCTAAAAACCATTTGGAAAATTTGACCAAATCTTGCCTATAATTTTACGTCTCAAAAAAGTAAAATGTTGTTATGAAACAATTCGTAAAATTACAAAAACTAAAAAGTGGTGACCAGGTTGCCGTAATATCACCGTCAAATGGGTTACCACAACTATTCCCATACCCCTTTGAGCTTGGGCTAAAACGCTTGCAGGATGTATTTGAGCTTGTACCAAAAGAGTATCCCACTACGAGAATCATGGGTGCACCCCTCAAAGACAGAGCCAGAGATGTTATGGACGCTTTTGCTGACCCTAACAACAAGGCTGTTTTTACTTCTATTGGTGGTGAAGACCAGTTACAGCTCATCAAATACCTTGATCCACAAGTTTTTATTGATAATCCCAAACCATTCTTGGGATACAGCGATAACACCCACTTGCACAACTTCTTGTGGAACTTGGGCATACCGAGCTACTACGGATGTGCTGTTATGACCAATCTAGGCATGAATGTTGAAATGTTCCCTATGACGGTAGCATCAATCAAAAATGCCCTATTTGTAGGTGATGAGTACGAAGTAAAAGCAAGTGAGCAATACAATGACATTGGCTTGGACTGGTCAGATAAATCAAATCTTGAACTACCCAGAGCTATGGAACAGAACGACGGACTATATTGGGACGGTGAAGGCGCTGTAGAAGGTACGTTATGGGGTGGTTGTGTTGAGTCACTTATTTTTCAAGCAACTGTTGGAAAATATCTTCCAAAAGAAGACGACCTAGAAGATGCGGTGCTATTTATTGAAACAGCGGAGGATATACCAGAGGCTTGGATACCTGCATATTTACTTCGTGGATTTGGTGAAAGAGGTTGGTTTAACAAGATAAAAGCTGTCATAGTCGGTCGCCCCAAAGCGTGGGAGTTTGATAAACCAAACAACGCTGAGCAAAAAGCGAAGTACCGCAAAGAGCAAAGAGATGAGATAGTGAGCTCAATCAGGCAATACAACCAAACCATACCTATTATTCAGAACCTAGACTTTGGACATACGGACCCGCAAATACTATTGCCTAGCGGTGGTAAAATCAAAATCAATACCCAAGAAAAATCAATAAAATTGACTATGTAAATACGCTGGAATAAGAGTTAAAAAACAAAATCCACCATCGCTATGATGGTGGATTGAGAACAATCATTTTGGTCGGGGATAAAGGACTCGAACCTTCGACCTCGCGGTCCCAAACCGCGCGCGCTAGCCAACTGCGCCAATCCCCGATAGTGTCAAATCCGCCCTATCATAACAGATAGAGCGGTGTTTGACTAGTCAGCTCTATTTAGCAAACTCGATTGCTCGAGTTTCTCGAATAACATTTATTTTAATCGTACCCGGGTATTGCATGGTTGATTCTATCTTCGTCGCAATATCTCGTGCTAGTTTTATAGCACTCAGGTCATCGATATCTCCAGGACGAACGAATACTCGTACTTCACGACCCGCACTGATTGCATACGATTTTTCAATACCACTGAAGCTATTAGCAACATTTTCAAGTTCGCGCATTCGCTCTGCAAAGTTTTCAGCACTAATGTTACGGGCACCAGGTCGTGAAGCACTTATAGCGTCAACAACGCGAACAATGAGTGCTTCAGTTGTTGTTGCTTCCATGTCATCATGATGCGCTTCTGCAGCATGCGCTACCGGTTCAGGAACACCATATTTTCGAGCCATTTCCCCTGAAATATGGTGATGCTTACCTTCCATCTTATGCGTTAAGGCTTTACCAAGATCATGGATAAGCGCTGCATATTTAGTAACTCGAACATCTGCCCCAACTTCCTCAGCAATAACACCTGCAAGATGAGCCATTTCAGTTGAATGCTTTAATACATTTTGACCATAACTGGTTCGGTACTTGAGTTCACCCAAATATTGCAGGATTTCACGAGGTATACCAACGACACCAACTTCACGTGCAGCATCCTCTGCTGCTCGTACCACTTCTTTTTGCACTTGCTTTGCTGCCTTGTCTACCACTTCTTCTATGCGTCCTGGATGTACACGACCATCCTTAAGCAGCATTTCAAGTGCAACACGTGCCACTTCTCGACGGACTGGATCGAAGCTGGAAAGAATAATCATACCAGGGGTATCATCAACCATGATGTCAACTCCGGTAGCGCGTTGCAAAGCTTGGATGTTTCGCCCTTCTTTTCCAATGATTCGACCCTTCATCTCCTCATCTTCCAGACGAACGGCAGTTACAGTACGTTCTGCAGTGACTTCACTTGCCATTCGTTCCATTGCACTGACAATAATCGTGCCTGCAGTTTCCTCTGCAAGATCCTTCGCATCAGCTTGGAGTTTCGCTACAAGACCCATAAGATCGTTTTTAATGTCGCGCTCAGTCATCTGCATCAGTTTGTCAGCTGCTTCAGTTTTAGTCAGCTTAGCAATTTTTTCTAACTTTTCTTGCTGCTTTGTTCGAAGTGCTCTAATCTCATTTTTAAGACTTTCGACTTCATCCTCGCTCTTTCGAAGTTTGTCACCACGCTTGTCGAGTTCATCAAGCTTTCGGTCTAAAGAAGTCTCGCGATCAAGAAGTCTGTTTTCAGTTTCCTTGAGCTCTTTTCGTCTTTGTTGCTCTTCTTTTCGAGCAAGCTCAGCTGCGGCAGCCGCATCTTCTTGCGCTTTTTTAAGTACGCTTGCCGCTTCTTTATTGGCTTTTGCGAGTGCCTTCTCTGCTTCACTCGCTGCATTTCCAAGTCGTTTTTTTGTTACTACTTGGCTCGCACCAAATCCAGCTCCTATACCTATAACGGCAAGAACCAATGTTATTGGAGTCATATTCACCCTTTCTGTCGGTGCAGGTATAGCCTCAAGACATCACTATCACTTCATTAGCCTTGATCTATATCTGATTTACGAAATATTTAATGCTTATAATCAGGACTAACAAATCTCTCAATTAAATCCTACATATATAATAGCGCTAATTTAAGAACATTTAAACTATATTCTAACTATAGGAGCGGCGGTGCGGAATATATCGACTGGTATTGTGTCTGTGTTGCGCCGCTAATGTATGGGCTAGCGAAGTACAGGTAGCTCGGGAAATTAATGACTTCAGCGGCGATTCCGCTCTTGTAGCTGCCGCTACAATTCGGATTTGTGTTAGTCATGTAGGTTCCGGCAGCAGTATTGCCTTCAGTTGATGTAGCGGATAGTCGGGTACCGCAGACACGATCAAAGTGTATGGCGTTACTTGCACCCACTTCCCCGTTGACGAGGAGTGTATTACTACATGCAGCGCTAGGAGTTGCAGCAGCGCCTGTTGAACAAGTGTAGATGTCGTTAGTGGCTTGGAGTAGTGCATCTATTTGAGTGACACTAGGATCAATGTAGATGTTGTGTGCTGCAATCAGGGTTATGACGGGAATGGAGGCATTGTCGAATAGGTTTGAGGGAGAAGGTAGTTTGGTGGAATCTATGGTGATGTTACCTTTGATGTAGATGTCATTTCCGACAATGGTGATCTTTGAGGCTACGGAGCTTGCGGCATGATTGATGGTGGTAGTTGCAGTGGTGTCACCATAATAGCCGGAGGTAGACCAGTTATTTGCCCAGGTGGCACCACTCGTGTTATTGGTGGAGGCAATAGATACTTGGGCACTTGTGAGGGCGCTAAGCCCAATTGGTGAAGCAGGAGCGGTGCTACGGAATGCTGCGGTAGCTATGAG
>Ga0007833_1000035_pt1 | contig 28147 bp, 38 predicted proteins | sample CryBogCBE25Jul07_FD_71204 | JGI IMG/M metagenome (GOLD analysis project Ga0007833, IMG submission 71204) | Freshwater microbial communities from Crystal Bog, Wisconsin, USA - CBE25Jul07 | ecosystem: Environmental > Aquatic > Freshwater > Lake | place: Crystal Bog, Wisconsin, USA | collected...
AGCCTCGCAAGTACGCTTGTTGTGACCGCTTTCTCCGCAGTTTGAGCAAACCATTCTCTTTATTAGATTAGTTCCTTGTCTAACACAATTCCCCCTTGTCTTTCATAAATCCGTTTTCATCGATTTAATATAATGAAGATTCATACAGCTACCGTATTCAAAGGCGGATCTGTTACAGATAAAAATAAGATAATAAGCGTTTCACTTTTCAGAATGAAACATAGTTACCGCGGGTTTAGTAAATATCTAGATGATTGTATCCGGTTCATCTCTATTGTGAAGGAATATCTTCCAACATTCTTTCTGCGAATATACATTGATGATTCTGTTTTACAAAATGAAATTGAATTATTGAAAGACGAAACTGTTGAAATTGTAAAATATAGATGCGATACGTTTTGGGATAGTCACACAAAAACACACGAAGGAATTTTCGGAATGTTTGTTCGATTTCTTCCAATGTTCTCCGCACAAAAATTTGATACAATGATTTCAAGCGATATAGATCTCGGACCATTCCATGTCAAAACATTCAAATTACTTGATGAAACTGCGGATAAGATTGGATTCTTTAATACAACGTGCTTTAACCGCTGGATTCCGACAAATATGCCATACAATATATTGGGTGGCGGTATTGTTAGCAAAATAGTATTTCCAAGACAACTTATTATGAAATTTTTAGAACATGTCAGAGATAATAAAATTAAAGCACTTCAGGTGAAATCAACAGACGCGGATACAAGTATGCCGTATGGGATTGATGAATTATTTTTGAACTCTGTACTATTACCATATATTCAACTTCATAAAATTCATGTAGTCACATTCACAATGTCAAGCGTCGTAGGGGCAATGCGCATCGTACTTAAAAATATAAAAGATAAACCGGAAACGGCGGATAAATACATGAAAACATTATTACACTTGAATACGTTATTGTGGACTGAGCCGGAAAAAGTTGACTCACAAATATTTTTCAAGTATGTCAAAAAAATTTTACCAATCATACGGCCATATTTAGAAACGTCAGAATATAATCAATGTGTTAGCGAATATGAAAAAGACCCTGTTTTATTTAGAATGAAATCATACAACTAGCGCATCAAGCCAATTGTCCCAATCCTTTTCCGCAATTCCTTGTTCTTTCAAAATTTCAATCCCCCGACTCTTTCGCTCATTCACATCCGAAATCTCCATTAACTTTGGAAATTCATCTTGAACAATTTCAATTGATTTCTTGAAACTAATCCCGTCAATATATCCTGCAAGAACATTCGCTAAACGAGATAGATTTCCTTCATGACACATTCCAATGTTATCTTCAAGCTCTGTCTTCAAAGTCTTTGTAAGACATTTTCGATCGCTTGAATGTTTTATGAACTGCCACACGGCGTCCAATGTTCTACCATAAATGCCTTCACCCATTCGTTCAGTAACATTGTCATGTTCGATAGTACAATACATTCGCATCATTTGATAAGTCGCAAGTTGTGTCAATGTACACTCCGCAATAACCTCCGACGGAGTTTTTGAACAAGTTGTCTCACTCCACTTATATTCCTCAGGTATTTCCGCAATATTCAAAACTTTCTCAATAATAGTTTGTGTTTGATTATTGACAACTGTAGTGTGAACACTTTGATCATCAAACGCAAACGCATGAATATCTTCATTCACATTTACTCGCGGATTAATACGATTACGCCTCTCCTCATAATATCCAACATATTGGTCATTAGCTAGATGATCTTGTGGTAGAATAACTTGTCCTGCGTTTCTTACAAGTATTCGCTCCTCATAATATCGCCGTATTCTAGCTAATCTTTCTATCCGGCCCAGTCGGTCTTGTTTCTTCTTTGCCTTTATTTCAGCGTCAGGATCAATTCCTGTTTCTTCAATCTTATTTTTCTGTTCGCGGACCAAAATCTTTCTCTTTTCTTTGTACGCTATCAGGGCTTGATCTAAACGATCTTCGTAAGTTTCCTGATCAATTTCATTATTCAAAAGAGATTTCTCCAATTCATTTTGTTTCTTGGTATATTCCACCGCTTTTAACGTCATCAAAGCAAACGCATTTGGACCGTGCTTTTTTACCGAATTATTGTGTGTTCCGCAGTAATCAGAATCAATCGCATGTAAAATTCTTAAATTCGGAGCTGAACATTTGTGTCCAGCATTTACACCACTTAGAATAACCGCGTTACAAGTATTCATTGTAAGTGCTTTAAATTTATAATTTGTTATAAAAATCCGTTTTTAATCGTCAGTATACGCAAAAATTGCAAGAGCTACAATACTCATACAAATCCCTATCCATCGCAGTCCTTTTATTGATTCGCCAAAAATGATAATACCTTGTAATGTAACAACAATATCGCTCATCAAGTTCCATACAAGATTTGTAACTACCATGCCTTCGTAAGACATTGCCTTGAAGAAAATTAGCGGTTCCAACGCATATAATCCAACCGCTATAGGAAGTCCAAATGAGGCAATAATACTTCCATTGCTAACCATCTTCACCGTACTCATCATAAAAATATCTATAATTGCCATCACAGTTCCAAATACAATTGGAAGTGTATTAAACTTGCCAACCTTCCAATTAACGCTTCCAATAAAGCGGTCAATGATGTCCTTTGTCTTCTTCACCATTTACTTATACATACATAGATTTCCAAGTGTCATCTTCGCTTTTTGAATATTTTGTCAATAATGTTTCTGAAATGTTACGTTTAATTGTAATTGGAAATTTAATTTCTGTATAAAAATCGTATTCTTTCATACAATCGTCAGAAGTTACGCGTAACATATTCATTCTAGTCATCATAGTTTCTACACTGCGGATTAGGGATCTGACACCCTTTTCGTTTTTAGAATATTCGGAAATCAAATATGAAATAGCATCGTCGGATAATTCCACTTCGTTTGGCGAAAAACGAAGACGTTCTAGTATCTGTGGCCAAATGTAATTTTTTAGAATAATTGTCTTATCCTTGTCGCTGTATCCCTCGCAATGAATGATGGACATACGATCTTTCAAAATAGGATGAACTTTATCCAAATCATTTAGCGAAAATACAAATAAGCATTTTGAAATATCAAAGTCAATTCCTGAAAAATATCTGTCATGAAAGTGCGAATTCTGGGTTCGGTCGGTTAAGTGAATTAGCATATTAATAATTTCTTCCCCGTGCGGTGTTGCTGAAACCTTATCAAGTTCATCAAAATAAATAACTGGGTTCATAGTTCCAGAATGCATTAATGATTCAACAATTCTACCCCAAGTAGATCCTTCATAAGTGTATGAGTGACCTATAAAATTTGAGATATCTGATGAGCCACCAAGAGAGAAGAACTCAAATGGTCTCTGTAGGACTTTAGCAATCGCATTTTTCGCGAAAGCCGTTTTGCCGATACCAGGGGGTCCTTGTAGGGCAATTACATTTCCAGTAGAATTCGGATTAACAATCCATTGCGCTATAATCTGAAGGACCTGCGTTTTAGCGGGAACCATTCCATATATTTCCTTGTCCATCGTTTTCCGAGCATTCACCATGAATTCGGTACATTTCTTTTTTCCATCATCAATGTGAATTGGTAATGGAACCATCTTTCCAAAAGGAATTTTCATAAAAGAATCTACCCAATTTCGCAGTTTATAAGATTCACCAATATCACTTCCCATTTCAGATAAAACTGATAACTTTTTGATTACGCTTGATTTTGTATAATCAGAAATGGGTAGTTGTAAAATTTTAAACTTATTTGGAACTCCGCCATCTTCCAACGATACATTAGAAACGCGGGTCATTAGCTCCATCAATTCATCTTGTTTTTCCTTTGGCTGATTGTAAAAATATGTTTTCTCATCCTTCGTAAGGCGAATTGGAAGCTTTGGCTTGCTCTCCTTATGAGACTCTTCTTCCTCATAATCCGAATCATCATCCGAATCATCTCCATTAAAAGAAACTATAAACGCTAACTCAGGATATTCATCCTCGTCCGTGGATTCTTCATCCGAGCTAAATAAAGTATCATCGTCAATCCACTCGGTTTCATCCTCGCGTTTTTTCCTGTTGCGAAGATTGTACCTTCTCTTGTTGTTAGGTGGTGGCTTTCCACCACTATCTGTTAGGTCTTCAGAACACTTTCTCTGACGAGGATTCTCCCCAGATGCTCGTTTTGTCATCCTTACTTCAACTAAGAAAGAATTCTTAAAACGTTTACCTTATAAAAGTAATGGCTGACATTGTGGCGCGGAAACCATACCCTGACGGTTATCCTGTGGATGCGTTAGAAATTATTTCTAAAATGTCATTTAGCGGAGGAAAATATGTGAACATCGTCGGAAGCATGGCACTTCGGTCGCAAATTTATGCGGGTGATTATGATACAATTGAAGAAGTTCAGGTGAAATCAATTCATGATACCACTAAAAAATTTAAACAAATCGTTCATCAAATTCAAAACACATCAGCCACATACATTGGCGACATAAAATCCGGCTCAATTGAAGAATGGAAAGTTGTTCACGAACCGTACAACTACGTACAATCTAAGAAAAAACTAGAAGAATTGTATTCCGACAAAATAATCACTCAAGAGGAATACCACCGCGGAATAAGAATGTTGAAACCACATCTTTCAAAATTAGAACTCCTGAATGTACGTCGGGAATTGCGATTCCATATTATCCGCTGGAAACCGGATGAAGTTCTAAAAGGCTTTAAACACTTAGTAGATGGGCGCAAATTTACGCTAGAAGAAGCATTCCAAACTCCAACTATTACAAAATTAGATGTTGTTTCGTGGGTTCAAAATAACCGCTTTACTGACTTTTCAATCATCTATGTTTTTAAACGTGGCTCAAAAATACTAAATCCCGGTATGGGCGATATAGAAAATTCTATTCGTGAAAATATTTTTGTATTGAACCATGAGGGAAACTACTTTAAAATGGCCAAGCGCATGTTCGCTCTCGCAAGACTCAAAAAATATACAAAAATCATGAGACTCCTTAGCGACCTATTCAACGGAGATTTGGGTCGCTTATATATGGTGTACGGTGATCTAGGGACATTAGAAAGCATGTACGAGTCTATTGACCGTTTGCCGTTTGATAGAATAAAATTTGAGTTAGATCAATTCCGCGTTCGCCTTTCAAACATCGGATTACCGAAATATTTGGAAAAAGAGAGTGAAATACTGCGGGAATTGGATCGTTTGATGGAAGTTCATGAAAAACACCACGGTTTAGAACTTATAAATAAATTGAAAGATAAGCTGTATAAACTTTTATCTTACTACGCGAAACAATACCTTGAAAAGCACCATATAATGCCTTAAAATACAAGAGGGCCCTTTACACCACCATCATTAAACGCTAACCCAGTGCATGAGGGTGATTGCTGGCACTTGAATTGGCCAAATAAAAAGGTTAATCGGAATTGATTTCCATACTCCATCCAAGCAGGGCGTGTTGTACTAGGAGGAGTTCCGTTGTAACTTTGGTACACCAATTTTTCTTTAAGACGTTTTGTGTATTCTGACGCATCCCCCATGCTATTCGTTGAATACGTATATCCGGTTAGACCAGACGTTCCCGCATTATTTCCCTGAGATGAACTCATTTGTATCTTACAAAGTAAAGATGTTAACCATTTTAGTAATTTTTATAATTCTTCTCGTGTTTGTAATAGCGAATAAGGATTATATAATACGTGAACATTTATCATCGGCTCCTCCGACGCTCCAGTCGCTGAATAAAGATATTGAGACAACTGACAAAAAACTTTCAAAACTCACAAAAGAATTTAACGAAATGAAAAAACAAGCGTCAGCTCAGGCTCAGGACGCAGCGGCGGCAAAAGCACAACTAGCGGCGATTCACTAGGCCTGAGTCCACCAAGAGTCCGCAAAATATGGCGGTGTAGGCGCATTATCATCCGTTGGGTCGGATTTAGGAGGAGATCCCATTGTTGACCTAATTGTGTCTGGACTTAATAGGTATGTATAGTATTGTAATCCAGCTAATTTGCCGTCAAATCCGCCACCAACACCGGTATGAACCGTTCCTTCATTCTGTTTTGGAAGTTGCGACAAAGAATGATGTGTTTTCAATATTCCATTAATATACACATCTACCGCTTCCTGCCCAACCACAATTCCAACATGAATCCACTTTTTGGCCGGAATATTGGACACAGGAACAACTTCTCGTGCTCCAAATGTATCAAGCTCTACAAGTAAAGAATTTGATAAACTATCTACCATTAACGCGGGACACACTGATGATAAATCTTCAGGACCTTTTGTAAAAATTACCTTTTTCTGACCATAGCGGTATGAGAAGTCATCAATCTTCACCCAGCAAGTATACGAGAATTCAATTCCCTTATCTTGATTTTTGGACCGCGGTAGACTGTATGGACTCGTCACAGTTTTTTTTCCATCAGTAATCGGACTCTGAACCGCGACATACGAGGTCGGTTGGGATTGTGAAAAAAATAAATATGCGGCAACAACCACAATAACTGCGACAATTAAAGACACTGTAACATCCATTATACTTAAAATGGATTTCCTTATAGCCAGTTTACAGATGGCATGAACATCTTCATTCTACATCGTACTCCACGTAAATCCGCGGAATTTCACTGTGATAAACATGTTATTAAAATGATTATTGAAACTGCGCAATTGCTATATTCTGTTCATTGGACTCTTCAAACGCCAGATATGCCGTCAAACGCATATAAGTTGTCTCATAAGAATCATCCGTGCGCTATTTGGTGTAGACAGAGTCTATCAAATTATTTATGGTTAGCATCATTAGGGTGGTGGCTGTGCAAAGAATATCAATATAGATATGGAATTAATAAAACACACAAGACGGAAACCCATATCGTGTGGTTATTAAACAATCCTCCGCACACACTTCCAAATATAGGATTAACAACGTTCGCCCAAGCAATGCCGAATGAATATAAAAACCGCGATATCACAATCGCATATCAAACGTACTATATTGAATCAAAATTAAAACAGCGAAATATTGTGAAGTACACAAGACGCCTCCCTCCGGACTTTATTCAAAGTGTTTGATAATGGAAGACCAAATTTATGAGTCTTTAACAGCCGGAGTTCGTAGACAAAAACATAAGAAAGGTATTTTTATTTGTGGCGCTGCGGGAGCCGGTAAAAGCACAACACGTGATACATTCCTTAAAGATGCGGGAATAAAAACAACATTTGTGTTATTAAATATTGATAATATCAGACCGATCGTTGGAAGTCATGAAAAAGCAGTTGAAGTGTTGAAAAAAATAATGGATAGAACTATTTCAGACGGCTATTCGTTTGTATATGATGGTACATGCCGAAATAAGGGAGAAATTTTCAAATACATGGATTTTATTAAGCGGAACGGTTATGAAATAATTATTGGAATTGTTTATGCTCCATTAAATATAGCCCTTCAAAGAATTGAACAGCGAACAAATCAACCGTTAGATATAAAAATAGCAAAAGAAATTTATGAGCATGTTCAAAATTCTGTAGAAAAATTTATGAAATCAAATTTGCCAGATGAAGTGTATCTATACAACAATACTGAAAACATAAAATTAATTTTTCATCGCAAACATAAAAAAATATTTTGTAATTTACCAAATTCAAAATTCTACTTTGATGTATCTAATCTTTGTTGAGCGCGATTTGTTAATACATAACGCTTATTATCGAGATCATAATACAGTAATTGTGACGGTGAAACGGTATGTCTTGTTATAGGTCCGCTTAGATAAAGTTTATCAATTTCATCATCATTAATTAATACGGCTCTATCTTTTCGCAAATTATTAATAAAATCATTTACTGCTCTCTGAAGTTCTTCATTATTTAATTCATATATATACCTCTTATCGCCATACCCAGAATTAGTAAATTTTAGATTATATTCAATATAACTAATAAAATCCCGAATAACTTTATCCGTCTCGTCGCCCGTTTTTAATGTAAAATAACTACGATATTTCGGTAACAGAAGAGTAACAATAATATTACTATCCATGTTATATTCAGTAGTATAATCATAGGAAGGCATTGTATAGTGGATTGTAACATCCACCACTTAACATCCGTTTTCAACATTAAAAAACTAGTTAGCTAGTTTTTAATATTGATGATCTAATACGAACGGCCTTACAGAAGATGATGTTGGTAATTCATTTTCTGTAAACTGTTTTGGTTCCAGTTCTCTAACAAGCGATGCAGTTGCCTTAACATATTCTTCGGATTCGAGATCATAATAAATTCGTGATCCGTCATTATAATTAACAACCGGGTTACCCACATAAAGCTTTTTGAACTCGTCTATGTCGTCAATATCGTATACCCTCGCTTTCTTAATTCGGTACCATTCCAGAAACTTTACCGCATAATCGCGGATTTCAAGTCTTGAAGCTTTATATATTGGTGTTTTATGAACTGCGTACTCTTGGGATTCATATGACTTTATGAATTGTCTGGTAACATCTTCCAAATCATATTCGCAATTGTTGTAATAAACATCAAATTCATCAACCAAATAGTTTTGAATAGTTTTTAAATCCATTCCTTAATGTAGATTAGATTTGATGATTAAAAATTCCGTTTTCAATGTTAGAACGCATATTGCTGTACTTGTTTTCCTGTCGCATCATACAGTCCAAACTTTACAGAGTACCCTGTAGTTGAGGACGCAGCGGTTGGACCTGTTGAATTTTTACAAGATGTTCCGGCTGACCAGAACGTTAGGGCATCATTTGGTGTTAGCATTCGCGGATAATGATAGAAGTCGCATATCTTCCCTGAAAATCCGCCGTCCGGCGTTAAATGGATATCACCGGATGCTGGTTTAGGGACTCCTGAGAGAAAACACGATTTGACCAGCTTACCATCTATATAAATATCCATATTACGCCCAAAGACGGTTACACTTACTGAAAACCATGTTTGTAGCGGGATATTTGGTACGTCGCAAGTGAATACGTCATCGGTGGATCCAGAATGACCGGCCGGAGCTGGTGTTGATTTTCCAGAAGAGCCTTCTTTGTCTGGAAATACAGAGACAGATACTTGTAACGCATTATCTGTTGGATGAAGTGAAATATTGGGGTTTGTTACTCCTCCGCCAGTTGGATCAGCGCGTTTTACAATGCTCTTCGTTTTACCATATCCATAATTCCAATCCTGAATATACATCCACCATTGAATACCGTATGCCCCTTCACTTTCTCCGGACAATGGGGCATTATTTCCGTGTATAGTCGCTGTGCTGGACGCGTCGTGAATTCCAGAAACTAAATTACCGCTTCCTGACCCTCCAGTAATATAACTCCATAACTTTGAAAACATAGGAGGAGATGGTTGCGATACTGGTGCTTGAGTGTTCGGATTTTTAAGCAATGTCGGCAATGTAGGGAATATTCCGCCTTGTGTACCGACTGTTGTCTGCATTGCGTAATATCCAACATACCAAGATACTTTTAAGTAGTTAACGGCATTTGGAACCGGCGGACCGCTTAATCCTAGATTTGTGTAACTTACGATGAAGGATGGAAGTGTAGTAGTTCCCTGAATTTGTTGACGAAGATACGCGGATACATCCACAGTTACGTCGGGGCTTCCATCTTCTTTGAATGTCCCGTAAGATGCGCTATCAATATATAATATATCATTCACGCTTGGTAGTGGAGTTGGGTTTGACGGCAAAAATATAGTTCTCATTCCTAGAGAACGGGCAATTAAGTCGTAGATAAGAATTGCAATGACAATTACAACGCCGAGCCCAACCAAGCTTCCGAATGTGATGAACGTGGTTTTCCAATACCCTGTTTTTTTGGATTGTTCTTGAATAATTGCTTGTGCTTGTTTAACCGCTTGTTCCGATTCACGCTGTAGTGCTTGAACATATGAAGCATCGTACTTTGCTGCCGCTGGATCTAACCTAGGAGCAGAGGGCAACTGAATCTTTGCTGGTTTTCCTCCCATTTGTATGAAATCGCGAAGTAAAAAACGGACAGATACACAGAGATGTTGACAAAGTCAATGTATTGTAATAATTGTGGACAGCAGGGGCATGTGTTTAGAACATGTAAAGATCCAATAATATCGGCAGGGATATTATTGTTACGTGGAATGTTTGAGCCGACTAAGATTCCGTGTGATCCGAAAACAGTGAGTGTGTTGATGGTAAAGCGGAAGGATAGTATGTCGTATGTTGAATTTATGAGAGGTAAATATGATTTGGATAATATGGAATTCATTGGAAAACTTGTATCAAATATGACACAGCTAGAACAAAAGTGGATTACTGAAGAAAGTTTTGAAACTTTGTGGAATAAACTTTGGGGTAATAGCCGTGACGCGCACGGGTTAGAATTTGATATTGCGCAGGAAAGATTCAACACGTTGGACAGAAAGGCGCTGGTATCACGGCATCCATCGCCATATCGCGACCCAGAGTGGGGATTTCCAAAAGGTCGTCGTATGCGAGGAGAATCCGATCTTGACTGCGCAATAAGAGAATTCTTTGAAGAAACAAACATTCCCAAGGAAGCGTATAAAGTATTACCTGAAGTATACTTCACAGAAGTGTTTGAAGGAACCAATAATGTAATGTACAAACACGTGTATTATGCTGCTTTATTGGAGAATTCAAAATATATCAACTTGAAACAGAAATTAACTGTTACACAACGGCGGGAAATATCATGTGTGGATTGGAAGACTATTTCAGAATCAAAATCAATTACGCGTCCTCATTATGTTGCGCGACGCACGATGATAGAAAGTGTGGAAAAATACATTTCATCTAAGTAATGTGGATTTCCGTAGCGGTGGTATATGGTGTTTTAGCAACTGCTGGATTTATTATATCTATAATTTCTAGTCAATTACAGTGTTCGAAGATTGGATTTCTCGAATCTTTGAAGCAGGGATTCTTCTCAGCTCTTCTTCCAACAGCGATATATGCCGCTTCTATATTTTTCGAAGCCGTGAGAAGTCCATTCAGTAATACGTTAGAAACATTCGGGCTTCCCAAATCTACATCAAATATTGTTGGTGTGGGGTATCTAATCATGCTTGGAATGTGGATAACAACTGTATGGAATATACATTACACTGAAAAGAAAGTATGTGTTGCTACAGCGGATGAAATGACGAAATTCAAGAAAGATTTGTTGGCAAAACTTCAGCAAAAAGAAGAAGAGAAGGAGAAAGTATAAAAAATTCTTTGGAATGTTAGATAATGGTTAAATACTCAAACCAAAAAATTCCAACTTTGAAAATACCTGAAGGAACACTTCTATTCCGCTGTGTAGAAACCCCCGAGGGAGATTTTGAGGGTGTTGATGGATGTTTTCCACCGCAATATAACGTATTTTTCTATTTTGCTCCATTCGTAGTAGACGGGATTCATTGGTTCAATAATATTCCAAATATCGATGTTTACGTAACAACTCGAGATTTAAAAATTGTTTCATTGATTTCTCCATCAAAATTCACTCGCGGAACACGGTCACAAAAACGCCAATTCATGATTCCATGTACAAAAACCAGAAAGTCCTGTTTAGTTCCAAGACCATACGACCCATGCTTTAGAGAAACTTTCATTGAAAAACATCCATCAATATTAGGCTGGATCGCTCTCGCTAGAGATGATGTTATAGAATATAAAAATTCTGTTAAAAGCGGTGTAATATCACAAGAAAAAGACCAATTAGTTACACAAGTTTCAGACTCACGGGGAGTTTCCGGACCGCCAGAGTTAGCAATTTATCCTTTGAAAGAAAGACATTTGTCCGATATTCAACCTCCAAAAGATATGTCATTGTTTAACTATAAAAAAATCATAACATTGCCAAGGTCCGGATCGTCAATGTTACAATTCATGAATCAACACGCACAAAAAATAGAAGGAAAATGGTACTATAAATTCCAATGAAAAACATATACTACAGTAGAACCATCTGATAAACGGTTTGACACACCAACCTTAATATCTGGAAACTCTTTTGAAATGTTATGAATAAAACTATTTTCAAGCAGTGCAGATTTATAATCGAATATTAATTCCGAATAATCAATTGAATAATCACAATTATAATACCCATCCATTGCTCTTTCCTTAATAACCTTTGTTGCATTAGCAACGTGTTTGATAAGTATCTTATCAACCATATTAAACATGTTAAAATTATCAGTCATATAACGGAGTTCTTCAGCAGTGATAGGCATTAATCGCATTAATCCTGATATGTTTAAACTATGTAGTCCGCTGTCGCTTATTACTTGGCGCTTCTTATTCCCGTACGTTCTATATATACGAGAATCCGTTATTGAAATCTATCACGTGTATCTGACATCGCACGAAGTTCTCGGGCTGTGGTAGGCATTTAATACTAATTACATAGATATCTTTAAATGCCCCAGCAATTACGTCATCCGTGCGGATGTATTGAAACGATATATAGACCGGACCCTGCTTATATGTTTATAGAAATGTGTTCTCAACATTTGGCTATAGCGAATAATCCAGAACGTACACAACCGTTAAGTACGATACTACCGCCATCACGAATACCCATAGCCACACAGGGAATACCGTTGAATCCCTTTGGCCAGTTCCAAATGGGCGGATTCGGCCATCCGGCCCAAATGCCAATGCCGGCTTCAAATATAAGAACCCAGCGGTAAGAAACAGGTAGATAGATATCATCCACAACCGAGGATTTTTACGAAACATTGCTTCCATTGTCAATATAAGTAGAGAATGTATGTCCTACCGAATCGTAAGGCATTTTCGGATGCTATAACTAGAACATTTCTAAAATACCGAGATAAGACTGCAGATCTTTCTCGAAAGGGGTTTGACCTTTTTACTTACCAAAAAATGGTTCGCGATTATCTTCTTATTGAAACACCATACCGCGGGTTACTGTTTTACCACGGCCTCGGTTCCGGTAAAACATGCTCTTCTATCGCAGTAGCCGAATCGTTGATGTCAACAAATAAAGTATGGGTATTAACGCCGGCTTCATTGCGTGAGAACTATATTTCAGAAATTCGTCGCTGCGGAGACCCCGTCTACGCCATTGACCAATATTGGGAAATGCGACAAATAAGAACCGACGACGACAAGGAAAAAGCCAAGGCAATGGGTATTTCAGATTCTTATTTAGATAAGAATCTCCGCTATTTCGTTACGATTGTTGGCCGAGAAGCAAACTTTCGGTCTTTACCGCGAGAACAGCAGAAAGGAATTGATGAACAAATTGACGACGTAATTCGCCAACGATTTAATTTCATTAATTACAACGGTGTATCTTCTCAAAATGTTGACAAAATTCTTCCTCCGGACCAACCGGAATTGTTTCATAATTCTGTCATAATCATAGAAGAAGCCCACAACCTTATAGGAAGCGTTGTGAATGAACGCGGAATTAAACAAAAACTGTATGATATGATTTACCACGCAAAGAATACTAAAATTGTGTGTTTGTCCGGTACACCGATCATCAATAAACCACAAGAGATTGCATTTCTAATGAATCTTCTACGCGGTCCGATTGAACGGATTAGCATTCCGACAAAATCGGCAATCTCGTGGGACGAAACTCTCATGACAAACTTTTTTCGTTCAATCAAAGATGTTGATACAATAGAATACAATTCTGTAAAGCGGATTATCATGCTAACACGCAATCCTCCATATTTTGAAAGCATATACAATGAAAAAGCGGAACGAATTGCTGTCCGCTACAATAAGGATTTTGAACAAGTAAAAGATATCAAACAATGGACAGATACATGGAGACCGCAATTTCAAACACTATTTGGCGGAATTGAACTTGTAGATAATCCCGAACATATGTTTGTCGAAGAATTAGAATGCTTGCCAACCGATTATGAACAATTCATGAATACATTTGTTGATGGACTTTCTATCAAGAACGCATTGCTATTTCAACGCCGTATTCAGGGACTTGTTTCATTTTTTAAAGGTGCCGATGAATCCCTATTACCGCGGAGATTGGATGAGGATAAGACTTTGCAAAAAATTGAAATGTCGGATGTCCAATTTTTGCGGTATCTTGAGGAGCGTCATGAAGAAATTAGAAAAGAATCAAGAAGAACACGCATGAAAACAGACTTAAACGAAAATCTTGGGACATTCCGAATCGCAACTCGTTTGATTTGCGACTATGCTGTGCCATCAGAATTAAAAACTATAACCGTGGACGGTGAAAGCGAAGATACACTTGTTGAAAAACCAGAAATTCTTAAAAAATTAAAAGAGAATCCAAAAAAATATTTATCAGAAGAGGGGCTGAAAGTGTATTCGCCAAAAATGCTAAAAATGTTGACAGATATGAAGGAAAGTATTGGAGAATTCAAAAATCAACTTGTTTATTCGCAACACAAGACATTAGAAGGTCTTGGAATTTTTGGAGCAATTCTAGAAGCGAACGGATTCCAACAATACAAATTAATCAAAAAACAGGGAATATGGGAAGAAGATCCGACAATGAAGGCCGGAGTTCCGGCATACGGATTGTACACTGGAGAACAAAGCGAAGAAGAACGTTCTTTATACCTTCAAATATTCAATGAAAAATATACAGACAGCTTTCCACAAACTCTAAAAGATTCGATAAAAGAACATCGTTTATGCGTGTTCATGATTTCTTCTGCCGGAGCAGAAGGTATTACAACAGCAAATGTACGCGAAGTCTACATCATGGAACCACATTGGAATCCGTCACGTATTGAGCAAGTAATCGGACGTGCTATCCGCATTGGGTCACATTCTACGTTGCCTCCAGAAGAAAGAACCGTGCGAGTTAGAATGTACATTAGCGTATTCTCTCAACAGCAATCTACCACAAACGAGGGACCAAACATCGTAAGCATTCGCAGAAATGACATGGTTCTAAAACGATATGACGGCACAGAACCATACCCATCGTTTATGAGCTCCGATGAATTCCTATATGAAGTATCATATGAAAAAGGAAGAATCATCAAAAATGTTACTCATTTATTGAAGCAGTCCGCAGTAGATTGCGAATTACATCGTAAATTACATACTCGCGAAAAACCGGTAGTTCAATGTTTAAGATTTGATACAACTGCGGGACCGGAAGATCTCGCATATAAGCCAAATTATAAAACAGAAGAAAAAGATACGCTTTATAAAAGAAATATTACTCGCCGATCTAGGAAATTACAAATCGTAAGAGTGAAAGGAAATATATTAGTGTTGGACCCTGATACGAATGAAATTTTTGATGCGTCTGCATTTCAAGATACACAGCGATTACTGCGGTTAGGAACACTTACAAAGGCCGGTGAAATACGCTTTTTTACCTCTGTAGTTTCATAAATGAGTAGTTTTAAATCACCCTACGCCGGACAGGCGAATAGTGGACAGAGCAGTGGAAGCCCTCTTTCAAACGGTAGTCAACAAACACGTGGATTAAGCGCCGGAGATTGGACGCGTTTACAAAGGTTACGGGGTGCTAAAACTGCGGGATATGGTGCAACTGGGGATTTAGTTACAAATGCAGACCTTGCTCCAACAGAAGCGTCCGAAATCCCCCGCGGAAAAGCCCTTCTAATTCCATATGAGGCCGCAGGATTTCACAGAATTGTTCGACCGGCCTCAAAGTGGACGGACTATATAGCATCCCAGCGGGCAGATTATGTTACGCAGGGAAGAACAACTGCCCCAGATGGAACTGTATTAAATGGTTCTACATTATCTGTTACTCAATTATGTTCCTGCACTACGACCGTATTGAATACAAAGACTGGAGTATGCCGTTCATGTTTTGCTCCACGATATGCAATCACATATCCGTCCGGAAGCCCTTATACTGGAATTAACCCTGCTATACCGATAATGTCAGTATTTAAACGCTGGTAAAGAATAAATGCCGACACCTGACGCATCTGCGTTTACTCGTCAATCAAAATATAATGCCATTATGGAACGTGGTCTTGGAAACAACGGGACGCAAAAAGTGATTACTCACTTATACCAATATGTTCCGCGAACAACTGGGCTTCCGGACTTTTTACCATCCTTTACAAATAAAATCGTAAGCCCATATACGCCATTCATAAAAACAACCGCTTTAAAAGCGAATCAGAATTATTCATATCCAGTAGTTCCAGGATATAATAAGTCTGGGTAATAATACAATATGCCCTATTCGTTCGCTAGAAATCCTGCTCCTATTGATAAAACGAAACAAGGTGGAAAAATTCCAAGCGCATCGGTGAATACAACAATTGTTGCGCTAAAAACAATTGCGAGTGTGGCTACTACAGGTGTAAAGGCGAATATAACAACAAACGTATCTGCGGTAAGAATTGCAAATGTAGTTGTTAATTCTATTAACACAAATAAGAATAAAACTCATTAAAACTCTTCATTCAAACGAATAACCATATCCTCTTTATTCAGTCCAACACCTGGTTTAGCATACTCAGAAACCTTCTTTTCGAAGAAATTTGTTTTCCCTTCTAGCGAAATAAGCTCCATAAAATCAAATGGATTCTGTGCTTTATAAATTTTAGGAGTTCCTAATTGAACAGCAAGTCTATCCGCTACATATTGAATGTATGTTGTCATATCTCTCGCGTTCATTCCAATCAATGAACACGGTAGAGCCTCACAAATAAAGCGAGTTTCACGTTCTACGGCAGATTTAATAATTTCATGTACTGTTTCAGTATCTAATTTATTTTTAAGTGTATGGTACAGCGATACCGCAAACTCTGTGTGTAGTCCCTCATCGCGGGAAATAAGCTCGTTACTGAATGTCAATCCAGGTAAAAGACCACGCTTTTTCACCCAATAAATCGCACAGAATGAACCTGAAAAGAATATACCTTCCACACACGCAAACGCAACTAACCGAGTGGCAAAATTATCAGTAGATTCAATCCACTTTACAGCCCACAACGCCTTGTCGCGAACACACGGGATTTCATCAATTGCTCGAAAATATTTTAATTGCTCATCTTTATCTTTCACATATTGATCAATAAGAAGCGAATAGGTCTCCGAATGTATTCCTTCCATAGCGTTTTGCATACCGTAAAATAGACGAGCTACTGGAGACTCAACATCCTTTTGAAAACGCGACGCTAAATTTTCTTGAACAATCCCATCTGAACCGGCAAAGAACGCGAGAACGTGCTTAATGAAATACTGTTCATTTTCAGTTAGTTTATCCCAATCGTCCTTATCTTTTGAAAAGTCAATCTCTTCAACAGTCCAAAATGACGCAACTGCCTTCTTGTATAGCGAATATAAGACCTGTTCGGTCGGCTGAATCGGAAATAACGTATAACGCTCGCCTAATGATGCCATATTCATACTATGCGAAAAGGAATTAAACTGTTTACTCTTGTAAACTACAATGGCAAACGATCCGTTTTCGGGCACAAATACACGTAATATTTTGGAGCATTTAATTTCTCCAAAAATCGTTGGACCGACCGGAACTAGCGGATATCAGGTTCAAACAGACCTTATCAATATTGATACAGCATACCTCAATAACGCTGTTATAGCGAATAACCTTCGTGTTTCTGGAAATACACAACTAAATACTCTTTCGCTAAATGGTCCTATTCAAGTGACCGGAGTTGGCACAAATACGTTTGCCGGAACAATATCCGCTTACGATCTCGACGCAACTCACAACGTAAACGCTTCAAATAATATAGTCGCCGGCGGAAATATTACTTCCACAAATGGAATTGTTACTCAAACTCTTCAAGTGAAAGCAAACGATATTATAGGTTCCGACGGACAGTCATTATTAGTTGGAAGAACAGGATACACTGGGACAGGTTTATTCACGAATATGACTGTAACAAATGAACTTGTTGTCGGAGACGGTTATGGAAGCGGTACACTTCTTACACAAGATCTTCAAGTTTTAGGAAACGATATTACAGGATACGATGGAACATCCATTCTAAATAACGGAGTCACTGGAACCTATCAGTATTTTAATATCAATCACAATCTCGTAGTTGGAACCGGATCAACTGGAACAACTGTATTGAATGGTTCAACTACTGTAAATTCAACTCTTACCGCTTCTAACCTGAATACAGTCTCAAATTATAATCCATATGGTGTAGGATTTGTAGACTACATGATACGCAATTCAACAAGCAATCCAAGATGGTATCTGGGACGATTGGGGGCAGAGACCGGAGGAAATAACGGTTCAAACTTTATTTTAACCGCGGTATCGGACGATGCGAACACAAAAACAGTTGCACTTTATGTATATCGCAATACAAGCGATATTCTTTGCGGTAATAACCTCACAACAAATGGTTCACTGTACGGAGTCACATGTAACGCAAAATCATCGGTAGATGGAAGTGGTGCCGGAATCGCGGACTTTGCGATCACTACAAACAATAATCAGAGATGGTACATTGGTCACCGCGGAAATGAGACTGGAAGTAGTTATGGGTCAGATCTTATTATAAACAGCATTTCAGATAGTAATACTGTATCAACTCCTCTCACAATTACTCGAAGTAATGGAAATGTAGCGCTAAGTAACAATTTAACAGTTGGAGGAACAACAACAACCGGCCCATTATCCGCTACCGGGACTGCCAATTTTTACGGAAATCTCGTAATGAATTCTGGATATGAAGTGTTTCCTACTGGAAATACTGCGGTCTGTTTAAATTCTGTAGCAGATGGTAGCGGAAATAATGGTGTTCTTTATGTTGGAGGATATAACGCTGGCGCAGGAGGAACTCCGGCAACTTCAAGCACAACTTCCATTATGACCTCAGGAATTCAATCATTGGCACCGGGTGTATCTGGGGGTGCGTCTGTACAATTGGGTTCCTCCACTGTAACAATAAATGGCGCAACAACATTGAATGGATCTTTGACGTTGGCATCTCCGAGTTTAAACCAAATAACAACACCATATCAACAAATTTCACAAGGATTAATCATCGGTGGACCTCGCAGTAGTGGTGGACAGCCAGGTGGTGTAATGTCTTGGATCAATCCGCCGTCTTATACAGTTACAAGCCCAGTTGGAAGCGGGACAACGTATACAATAAATATTCCTTCATTGGATTATGATTTTTTCAATTTGAACTTTACTCCGGCAACAAACAGCACAATTACATCTACATGCTCTTTCGTAAATGCCGGTCCAAGCGGATTCTACAAAAAAATAATACACTTGTGTGGAAGGTCTGGAACCAGCGTCACTTGGAATTTTAATTCAACTCCAGTCGCAAATACTATTTCATTTACTACAGGGTCTGGAACATCGTGGTACGCGGAAATTGAGTTGGTAGCATATCCAGTAGGTAGCGGTATGTCATATGCTAACAACTTGTTATGGAAATATGAGAGGTAATCTTTCCCGCGATTTTGTGAATACTTAAGGTGGATACGCCGGATGCTTCTGAAATAGTTTTCATTTGAGTTTTTGTTTTTAAACCCAACACAGACGCTATCACTCCAGCAACAATTGTTTTTGGAGTGTGCTCAAATTCATCCTCCGATTTTGTAGAAATTTCAAATAATAAATCCATAACTTTATTTCGAGAGTCATCGTTCAAATTTAATGAAGCGCATAAACGTTCAGCGATTCCGATCTGTGTTTGAAGAACAGTATTTTCTGTTTGAGTAAAATGCGTAATCGCTTTACAAAGCGAACGAATGTTTACAAGAAATAAATTTGCGATTTCTTCATGACTTCTTGGAACTCCATGATTGCGACACGCTACGAAAACAGAGGCTCCCATCATGGCACGACGCGTTTCTCCACGAACCTTTTGCGCTTCCTCTAATTGTTTATATAATCCACATGCTTCCATAATAATCGCCTTCGGAAGTCCAGCGTTTGTACAAGATAATTGGATTGCATCAAAGATTCCCATCCAAGAACGCTGACTGTTTGAAGATAGCGACCAACACGATAATCGCTGAATCGCTTTCATTGGCGAATTCGGTGGAATACCTTTGAATGAAACTATAGAGCCATAAGATGATTCAGGTAAAAGTTCTGATGTTGTGAATCCTGTTCTACATTGGTCTTCTCCTTTGTTGTCTTCATAATTTCTCCATTCAGCGCCTTCGTCTATCACTTGATCAAATATTATTCCGCAATATTGACACACATTTTGACCTTCATCAATAACTAGAGAATGATTACACTCCATCTTGATACTTTACCGAAGTATCCTTTTTAGGATTCGTTTTACGCGGAATTGGTGTATAAGATAAAGACATATCTATAATAGATCCGTGCGCTGGGAATAACTTTCCAAAATGAACTCCGAATAACTTATCAAATAAAAATTTAAGCTTAGAAGTCAATTCATCCATAAATACAAAAATTGCAAATACATAGAATATTCCAGAAATATAACTGTCAACCAAAATATCCAATTCCTTACGAACTGCAAAAAATGGAGGCGCTATTTCAATTATATGCGCACTCCAAAACGCAATGATTGCCAATATTCCAATCTCCAAAGATACATCCGCTAATTGAAAAACAGTACTTCTATCCTCTCGCCAAGTTTCATCGTAAGAATCAAACAAATGATATAACACAAACGATATTAACACACCCAACAACGTGTAAAAAATTGCGAGAATTATTGAATTCAAAGTCACGAATCCAGTTTCTTTGTAATTCATACGGACCATTATTATCAATAACAAATAGTTTTTGATAATTCCTTCCAATCCCATTCCTTATTAGGAAAATTGTTAATCAGATCTGTAATTACTTTAATATCGTGCTTCATCCTGTAACATGCCTTAGAAATATCTAGTTAAAATCTGTTTTCATTGCGTCAAAATATACTGGATCATATGGTACCGGACGATAATTTGTAGCGAGAATAGGTTTTCCTAAATCGCGGGTTTTCGTTGGTTTTAGCCATGATATTACCAAATATTTTCCTTCAACAACCCATACCCAATATCCCGCGGTTGAAAATTCTTTATAGAGAAACTCAATTGCTTCTTTAAGTGAAAAAAGCGGATACCCAAATACGTATGTGGGCACTTCAAAAACAATATATGGCGCGTTTGAATTATGAATTGCCTGTTGGCGTATCTTAGCTTGAATTTGTGAAATTACAGGTGTCATCGCAGCCATTCTGTTTTCTCGGCGCTGTTCTTGCTCATTCCATACGTCACGCGCTCGTAACATCTCCTACTTACTAATAGATAAGAATGTCTCAATTTCAAAAACTCGCGTTGGGGGGTGGAGGAGTAAAAGGTATTCTACACATCGGTGCGTTACGAGAACTTTCAAAACACCAACCGTTATATTTTCCAGAAGGAGTATATGGATCATCTATCGGCGCAGTAATCGCGACATACATTGCGTTCGGGCTCCCAGTCGATGATACGCTGGTTGAATTAACTAAAAAATATCTATCATTATCAAACGTTATTCCAAAAGTATCAATTCAAGACGTTTCAAAGGTTTTTGCATCTAAAGGAATGTTTACAATGGATGTATTTGAAGAAGCAATCGTAAATATGTTTTTAGAACGCGGATTAGATGTTCGGAATAAAGTTATTGGAGACGCAACTATGCCACTCTACATCATTTCTTCAAACATCACAAAAGGAATTCCTACTATTTTTACTAAAAATGTTCCGGTATTAGATGCTTTAAAATGCTCATGCTGTCTTCCGGCGCTTTTTCGTCCTCAAGAACTTTACGGGCAATTATATCTTGACGGTTGTGTGTTTACGCCGTGTATTTCAGTTCACGCAAAAGATGCACTCTGTTTATCACTCAAAAAACCATCTAGAAAATATATGACTGTTCATAACATTCACAAAATATCACCATTCACATACATTCACGAATTGTACGATATGTCAATGAGCTATATACACGATATTCAAAAAACAGAAAATACAGTATGTCTAAAATACCCTAAATTACATACAGAATCGGATTTGGACGACTTTGATTTGAACGATATTTTAAATCACGCGGGAATTATTATAAAAAAATATTTAACTAATAAATATTTAAAATGATATATTTTTAAGTTTTATGTTACCAACAATAAGTGTAATTGAATGGATTTTTACTGCTAATATTAGTAGTCCAGAACAACAGTTTTCTTTTTTTGGATTAACTGAAACTTCTAATGAATCACTTTCTCAGGTCCAAGAGCAGACTTTAAAAACTCTTTAAATGTATCAACACTCGGTCTTCCAACCATTTCGTAAACCTTATCTTGTGTTTCTAATTTGAATGTTGGGTACGCATTAATACCGTATAAAGCGGATTTCCCCTTATCACTATCCGCATTGATTTCTTCAAAAATGATATCCTTACCGCCATATGTGTAATGAGAATTTTTGGTTAATTCCTTAAATGATGACCACGGCGTCTGTGCGTTTCTACAATGCGGACACCACGTTGCGTAGAAAAACATAAATCTTGCTTGATTTGGCTCTAAACTTGAACTTGTGATTGGTGGAGGTTTAACAATCATTTTAGCACCCGGCGGGACTTGGAAAAAAACATAATACAATAGAATTGCGGATACTACAACTACAAGTGATACGAGAAACGCTTCAAGTATCATTCTCTTTACGAAACGACGGATACAAAACTTTTACATCATTTCGCATATTCTCAAAATATCTCTTATATGCGACTTCCGGATATATTTCAGGTTCGCGAATCATACTCCAAGCTATCTTATAACTTTGGCGCTCCGGCTCATACGGTTTACGAATTATTCTATACCATGCTCCCTTATGTCTTACAACTTCCATTATGTATTAAATACTTAAAAACGGATTAAATTCGTTTTTAGGAAGGAAACGATTAACCAAGATGAGCAAAAGCATTGATAATATTCTAAGCGATGTGTTGGACAGTTCGTATCGTTATAATATGACACGAAGCGTCCAAATTCAAAAGTATGAAATCAGAAGAGACAACGATAATATTCTTATTATTGAAATTATAACAGAAGATTGTGGTTCAACACCAACCGTGGTTTTCCACAGAGGATTCTCAACCACGGATGTAGAACGGATTATGAATCATATAACGTCAGCACTTTAAGCCGGGAATCCTACTAGTCCGGCACCAATACCGAACCCAGCACCCGTGCGGGCAGATGCCCCAACACTGGGGGCATAAATATCAAGAATTGCAAACGTGGCCAGAGCTACAAGGGCAATCTGGCCAATCTCAGAAAGACGAAGCGTTTTTCCAGGTAACATATATGCGGCAATAGCGACGGCGAGACCTTCAAGTGCGTATTTAACTACTCGAGATACCAAATCCCCTAAATCAAGTCCGGGCATCGGTGCTGGTTTTCCTTCAGGCATTTGTAGTTTGACAAAGAAGAAATTATTCACCAAAGTAATATACAATTCCACCAATCAAACATCCATGTATCAACGCATTTAAAAATGTAACTTGACCACCGCCAAACCATTTACCATTTGGCCCGGGGGGGATCGAAATAAAAACACCAGGTGCCAAACATGTTACTAGAACCACGACAATCATAACTGTAGTAATTGTTGCCATTTTTATAATGAGAACAATCAAATTTCGATTCACAATCGACAGCGACGCAATTGAACACTTTAAAATTTATAATGAAGCGCTAATCCACTTCCAAGTCACAGTGTACTTGAATGATCCGGATGGTTGGGGAATATTTTTTGAACCGGTATCTGAAGGAGAATCCGTTCACATTCGCCTGTGTATGCCAGATACAATTCGTAAACAATGCGGTTACACGAATCTGTCTTGCGCTGAATTAGGTGGAAGAAACATTTTCTTAAACGCATACAGATGGTTCCACGGAGCTCCAAAAAGCAAACTATCTCTCGAGAATTATCGCCAGTATGTCATTACACACGAAATAGGCCATATTTTAGGATTTGAACATAAAAAATGCCCCTGTAAAGGCTGTAAAGCGCCGGTAATGATGCAACAAACACTTGGCATCGGAGAATGCAAACCCAATACAAAAGTCTAAAAACAATGATTCACTTAAAGGAATTTTCCAAAACCCACAATCCCTGTAAAAAACAATCTGCTAAATCATCTTTTTTTGGATGTTTGAGCATATAATCCCTATTCTCCGCGGTTGGAACTAATTCCGTAGCATGTAAAATGCCAGTACTTTTTCGTCCGGCATATGTTTTAGTAAAGTCTTTCGTGGTTATCATGTTTGTTAATTTATGAGTTGCAGATACCCCAATACATCGATACCCATTACATACAAACCACATATGAAGCATGGCCTGAACACAAAGCATACGTTTGTCCGGCTGTTGTTCAAAAGCGATTAAATCCGAATTAGTCCATAAATCTTTTCGCGCCTCCAAACACTGCACGATAGGACCAGCCAAGTCCACAACAGACACCGACTTTGTTGATTTTACACACCTTTTCCAACTATCATTTTTTTTATACACAGATTCTACCGCTTCTTTTTTTGTTTTAAATTCTTTTCCGGCCAACGTATTCAACTCATTCAATGTCTTTTTAAGCAATGAACTTTTTGTTTCATGAACCGTATTCTTTGGTTTGTGAAGAGTGCAGGAAGTAGAACTACCATTTGTCCAATTGGCCGGTTTCTTACATTTGAAACATTTAATATTACTTAATCCCGCGGATTCGGACATCACATCAATTAAATCCCAATGAATAATCTTCACATTAGATCGATGTGTTCCATCCATAATGCAAAAAGCGAGATTTCGAAGTCCTACGTCAAATGAAACTAACTTCATTGTTTAATCAATCAAGTTATAGTTAAATTACTTAAATAATACCAATCCCAAGGCTTGTCTGGATTTGCTTGAACAATGTCCCATGTAATATTCGGATTCATAGATAACCAATACCAATCCCAAGGCTTGTCTGGATTTGCTTGAACAATGTCCCATGTAATATTCGGATTCATAGATAACCAATACCAACGCCAAGGGTTGTCTGGATTCGCTTTCACAATCTCAGGTATAATATTTGCATTTCTAGATAATCTATACCATTCCCAAGGTTTGTCTGGATTTGCTTGAACAAATTCCAATGTAATATTGGGATTCATAGATAATCCACACCAATCCCAAGGTTTGTCTGGATTCGCTTTCACAATCTCAGGTGTAATATTCGGATTTTTAGATAATCTATACCAACACCAAGGTTTGTCTATATTTGCTTTGATAAACTCCCATGTAATATTCGGATTCATAGATAAGTACACCCAATTCCAAGGTTTGTCTATATTTGCTTGAACAATTTCTGGTGTAATATTCGGATTCATAGATAAGTACACCCAATTCCAAGGGTTGTCTAGATTTGCTTTGATAAACTCCCATGTAATATTTGGATTTATTGATAAGTACCTCCAACACCAAGGTTTGTCTATATTTGCTTGAACAATCTCCCATGTAATATTCGGATTTTCAGATAATCCAAACCAATTCCAAGGTTTGTCTGGATTGTTTTGTACATCTTCCCATGTAATACTTGGATTTCTAGATAATTCCCACCAATTCCAATCCTTATGAAGTTTCGCTTTTACTAAATCAATCAAGCGCATTTTAGCGTAATATACACTGTATTGTAAAAAAACAATTCGTTTTTAAGTGAATGCGAATATCATTCGCTTTTTCCATGTAGACTGGCTCATATCAGTGCAGAAATGAAGCGTTCCAACAGTTCCTTCAGAAGCAGAATTGTCGCAAGTCACAATACGCTTCCATTCGGGAACCCAAACGCGGTGATCGTTTAACGCAATTCCTTCTACAAAATTTCTTGTTTCAGTATATAACTTTTCAATAAAGAACAAATCTCTTTCATACTTTTTAATTTCCTTATTGCGTTCATTCAATTTATCAATGTCGTGTTCCGGAGCATCCTCACCTTTTAAAACGAATTGATTTACAATGTCGGCAAACCTGCGGATTGGGGATGTAGCATGAGCATATACATCCGCGTTTAATCCCCAATGAGACGTATTATCCGCTGTTGCCGGAACATACTTCGCAGATTTCATAGCCAATACATCAGCGGATACTCCCAACTTTTTATATTTCTCCAAGTTCGGAGACTCATGTACTCGCAATATACCCTTTCCTTTGCTACGCAATACCTTTCCAGCCTCAATGTTGTAGAACACCATTAGCGCTTCCACCCATTCGTGTGGGTCAGATGTGTCCTTTCCACTCAATATTTTCGCAAGGTCTTTCAATACCTTAGAATGTACAGACTTTTGAATATCGTTGTATGTATATGATTCCTCATTCACAATTGCAGTTTTCATAAATCGCGTTCCAACAACTTCATCGTCAACAATTTGGAATTGAAGAGAAACACCCAAACGATGCTTCCGCGGATAAAGAGAACATTGCTCTTGAAATGGAATAAGCGGGCGTACAACTTTACCATTTTGATAGAGTGTTTGACCAATATCGTGCGCTACGGTATACATTCTCGGATTTAACTTCATCCATTCCGCAACATCCGCGATTGTTATATAATAATATCCATCATAACCAATCGTAAATACATCATCAATATCCTGACAACCGGCCGGGTCAATGTTAAATGATATTCCAGAAATATACTGTCGGTCAAAACTTGGCAGACTGAATGTTAATTTCTGTTTCCACGACGATTTCGAATATTGAAACACCAACGCATTCTTTTCAGCATCCAAATCACCGCAAACTCCAATTATATGCGTTAGAAATCCACGACTAAGAGATTTTGTACTCCAAGCCGGAACATCCACCACTGCGAGAACATTTGAATCATACTTTTGAGAACATCCAACAATACACGGTGATAATTTCTGATTTAGCGGACGAAATAGATATAGTGGAACATTCTTAGATGTCATACCATACGTCGTCCGCGAAGTTAATTCAAGAATACCCGCAATCATTTCCTACAATAAACTATTTAATCAAAAACAAATTCGTTTTACACCTTCTCGTCCCAATCCATACCATAATATTCAATCCACTTTTCCACTCTGTGTGGTGCGAATACTTTTTCAATCAGTTCTTTCCTAATTTTATCAGACCGTTCTTTCGCTCTACGTTTCATAATACATAATGGAATTATACGCTTAGAAAATGTATTATAAGATAATTGACACCAATCCCATTTTTTATCTGGATTTGCATGAACAATTTCCATTGTAATATTGGGATTTAAAGATAAGTACTCCCAATTCCAAGGCATGTCTGGATTTGCTTGAACAATGTCCCATGTAATATTCGGATTTCGAGATAAGCACTCCCAATCCCAATCTTTGTCTGGATTTGCTTGAACAATGTCCCATGTAATACTTGGATTCCAAGATAATGTAGTCCAACTCCAATGCTTGTCTGGATTTGCTTGAACAATGTCCCATGTAATATTTGCATTTCCAGATAAGCAATCCCAATTCCAAGGCTTGTCTTGATTTGCTTGAACAATGTCTGGTGTAATATTCGGATTTTCAGATAATCCAAACCAACTCCAAGGTTTGTCTACATTTGCTTGAACAATGTCCCATGTAATATTCGGATTTAAAGATAACCAATACCATTCCCAAGGCATGTCTGGATTCGCCTGAATAATGTCCCATGTAATATTCGGATTTTGAGATAATCTATACCAATCCCAAGGTTTGTCTGGATTCGCTTTCACAATCTCAGGTGTAATATTGGGATTCGTAGATAATCCCCACCAGCTCCAAGGTTTGTCTGGATTTGCTTGAACAATGTCTGGTGTAATATTTGGATTTATTGATAAGTACCTCCAACACCAAGGTTTGTCTATATTTGCTTTGATAAACTCCCATGTAATATTCGGATTTAAAGATAATCCAAACCAATTCCAAGGTTTGTCTGGATTGTTTTGAACATCTTCCCATGTAATATTCGGATTTGCAGATAATTCCCACCAATTCCAATCCTTGTCGGGATTCGCTTTTACTAAATCAATCAAGCGCATTTTAGCGTAATATACACTGTATTGTAAAAAAACAATTCGTTTTACACCTTCTCGTC
>Ga0007833_1000042_pt1 | contig 26362 bp, 23 predicted proteins | sample CryBogCBE25Jul07_FD_71204 | JGI IMG/M metagenome (GOLD analysis project Ga0007833, IMG submission 71204) | Freshwater microbial communities from Crystal Bog, Wisconsin, USA - CBE25Jul07 | ecosystem: Environmental > Aquatic > Freshwater > Lake | place: Crystal Bog, Wisconsin, USA | collected...
CATGCGGTCCTTCATCTCCTCTACGCAAGATTCTGGCACAAGGTCCTCTTTGATCTCGGCCATCTGACCACGCCGGAACCTTTTCAGAAACTCGTTAACCAAGGAATGATTCTAGGGGACGACGGCCAGAAGATGTCCAAGAGTCGTGGCAATGTCGTGAACCCCGACGAGGTGGTCAGCGAATACGGCGCCGATGCACTCCGTCTCTACGAGATGTTCATGGGACCGCTGGAGCATGGAAAACCTTGGAGCATGACAGGCGTGGAGGGCGTTTACCGATTTCTGGCACGTGTCTGGCGCCTCGCCCTGACCGAGGATCAGGAAGGGAATTGGGTCGTCTCCGATGATCTCGCAGAGCAAGAGTTGACCGGCACCCAACGACGTGTTCTCCATGCGACCATCAAGAAGGTGACTCAGGACATCGAGTCACTCGCCTTCAACACGGCGATTTCGCAGATGATGATCTGCACGAACGAATTCACGGGGGCAAATCCAAGGCCGATCGGGGCACTCAGAATCCTTCTGCCGTTGCTCAGTCCGTTTGCACCTCACCTTTGCGAGGAGATCTGGTCGAGACTTGCTGGAAGGTTTCCGAACTCCGGCTTTGTGGGGCTTGCTTCGCAGTCCTCCTGGCCCAATTGGAATGAGGAATATCTGGTTGTGGATGAGATCACCTACGCCGTTCAAATCAATGGTAAGGTCAGGGGACACCTTACCGTGGCCACTTCAGCTGATAGGATGACCATTGAAAAGTCAGCCTTGGCCGACACCTCAGTACAGGCACTCCTTGAAGGAAAAGAGGTGAAAAAAGTGATTGTCGTTCCAAGCCGCCTTGTGAATATCGTGGTCGCAGATTAAGATTAATCCCTTACAAGCCTCCCATGAAAACAGCCTCACTAATCCTGGTCATCACGCTCGTCACCTCCTCACAATTTTTGAGAGCCGAGGAGGGAAATTCCTCCTTGGAGCACCAGATGAAGATTTTGGCCAAGGGCACCAGACAACTCTCCCAGCAGGTCAATGATCCCGCTCAGCAGCAGTCGTCTGTCGGACTGATTGAGGACCTGAAGAAAGCGGCTCAAGACTCCAAATCCATTGACCCAAGGATGGCTGAAACTGTTCCTGCCGCTGATAAGGCTAAGTTTTTGGCCGATTACCGCGCCCAGATGGACAAACTTTCCGATGCCTTCACCAAGATTGAAGAGGCGGTCAAGGCAGGTCAATACGCTGAGGCGAAGTCACTCCTTGCCTCGGTGAATTCGATCAAGAGAGAGGGCCACGAGAAGTTTAAGCAGGATTAAATCTTCTTCCACGGTAGCTTTCTGAGCTTCCTGCCTTTCAGGCCGATCCGATCAGGATACCGGTGATGAAGACCAGCACCCCTCCCACGACCACCTGAAAGGTTGCGGCCAATAGAGGCGTGTCCATGTAGCGGTGCCGGATCCAAGCAATCACGGCCAACTCCACTGCGACGACGGCAACAGCGACTGCCATCGCGACAGCAAACCCGGAGATCAGGAAAGGGAGCGTGTGTCCGATCCCCCCCAGCGTTGTCATCAGTCCGCAGATGGTTCCCCTGATGTAAGGATGGCCCCGGCCACTGATAACGCCATCGTCGGAGAGAGCCTCGGCAAAACCCATACTGATTCCGGCTCCAATCGAGGCCGCCATGCCGACTAGGAATGCATCGTGGCTGTCCCGAGTCGCGAAGGCGGCTGCAAAGACAGGAGCAAGGGTTGAAACAGATCCGTCCATGAGTCCTGCCAATCCGGGCTGGATATACTGCAAGATGAACATCCTGCGCTCCGTCTCTCGCTCGACATCCAGCACCCCTCTCTTCTCCATCGATTCGCGGAAGCCCGCGGCCATCTCCACATGGGAGGCTTCGACCAGGGCGAGTTCGTTCAGGAGTTTCCGTACGGAGAGATTAGAGGTTCGCTTCGAAGCTGCTTCATAAAAGTTCCTCGCCTCGTACTCCATGGTCTCCACCTCTTTGCGTACTTGATCGACTGTCAGGAGACGGGATAGCCAGAGGGGCTTTCGCGTGAGAAAACCCTTCACATCCTGCCGGCGGATAAAGGGAAGACTCTCTCCATGGGAAGCCCTGAATGTTTCCATCAGGCGATGAGCATGCCCCAATTCCTCATCCCTCATCACAAGCAGCGTCTTTGCAGTTTCAGGATAATCCGCTTTCAGACGCTCCGCAAACTGACCGTAGATACGGGAGTCATCCTCCTCGGCATTGATGGCAAGTGCGAGGATCTCCTGCTCGTTAAGTTCGGAAAAGGGTCGTGCCATGTTTCAAGCAAAAGCTGAAAACGGAAAACTAAAAAGCTAAAACAGATCCTTCTCCCTGACTTCGGCGTTTCATGCCAATCCCTTGTGAGATTCAGCCTAGGATCGTTCTCAGATCTTCCGGCATCCGTCCCTCGTAAAGGGCCCTCCCGATGATCACACCATGAAGTCCCGGAACGCCTGAAAGCTGACGCACATCCTCCGGACCCGAGACACCACCGCTGGCGATCAGATCGCAAGGCACCTCCGAGGCCATCTCACGCATCGCAGCGATATTGGGGCCTTGGAGCATTCCATCAGTGGCGATGTCTGTATAAATAATCGTTCGGATACCCGTGTTGAGAGCCTCACGAGCGAGATCCAGAGCCGTTAACTCCATCGTCTCGACCCATCCCTTGACCGCAACTTTCCCATCCTTGGCATCGATCCCGACAGCGAGGCGAGAAGGGCCGAACTTTCCCGACACCTCAGCTAGGAATCCAGGCTCTGCGGCCTTGGTCCCGATAATGACCCGGCGGACACCCGTCGCAAGGCCCGCTTCGATCGAGGAAGCATCGCGCATCCCTCCACCAAGCTCGCACGGCACGGAGACGGCTGAAGCAATCTCGCGGATCACATCAAGGTTACGACTTACTCCCTCAAAAGCCGCATCAAGATCAACAAGATGGATCCAGTCGGCACCAGCAGCCTCCCATTTCAGAGCCATGGCCACGGGATCAGAGCCATAGATGGTTTTTTTGGCGGCCTCTCCACGTTCGAGACGGACGACCTGACCGTCCATGATATCAATTGCTGGATAGAGGAGCATACGATGAGGCTAAGCTTTAGGGGTTGGAAGTGAGGGAGGAGATGAAATTCCGAAGCATGGAGAGACCGAGAGCCTGGCTCTTTTCAGGATGGAACTGGACACCACTTATCCTGCCTTTGGTCACGCTTGCGGCAAACTCAACGCCATAGTCACAGGTCGAGGTAACCACCGAGGAATCTTCCGGAACGGGATAGTAGGAATGCACAAAGTAAAAGTCCGGATTGATTTCGAATCCCTTCATGAGGGGATCGGAGGGCGTGCGGATGTGAAGCTGATTCCAGCCCATGTGTGGAATCTTGAGTGCCTCGCCACCCACCTCACCTCGCGGAAAATGGACGACCTTTCCTGCCAGTGCACCGAACCCCGCGACACCAGGAGACTCCTCGCTCGATTCAAAAAGGAGTTGGTATCCGAGGCAGATACCAAGGTAGGGACGATCGGCCACGATCCATTCCCTGATAATCTCCCAGAGGCCCGCCTCATGAAGTTGACGAGCACAGTCACCGAAAGATCCCACACCTGGCACTACCAGGGCGGAGCAGTTCGCGGCGTCACCCGGAGAACTAACCATGGCGCAGTGGCCACCGGCTTGCTCGATTGCCTGACGGACACTGCGAAGATTACCACTGCCGTAATCAACAAGTCCCAGGACCGGAGAATTCCCCAAACTCACAGAATCCCCTTGGTGCTTGGGATTCCCTTCACGCGGAGGTCATGGGAGATGGCCATATCAAGAGCCCTTCCAAGAGCCTTGAAGACCCCTTCAGCCATGTGGTGGGCATCACGTCCTGCAAGGATCGAGACATGAAGAGTCAGGGCAGCCTGGGAACTCAGTGCACGGAGGAACTCCTCGACGAGTTGGAACGGGAAGAGACCGATCGCCTCCACCCCTCGCGGGGCCTCGTAGGCAAGAAACGGCCGTCCACTGCAATCCACGACGACCCGAACAAGAGCCTCATCCATGGGCACGTAGGCCGAGCCATAGCGACGGATTCCGACCTTGTCACCGAGAGCTTGGGAGAGGGCTGCTCCGAGGGCCAAACCGACATCCTCGACAGTATGGTGATAATCCACGTCGATATCCCCCACGGCCTCAACCTTCAGATCCATGAGGCCATGACGGGCAAAGAGTGTGAGCATATGATCGAAGAAAGGAACGCCTGTCTTGATCTCAGAGAGTCCCTCCCCGTCCAATCTCAGTTTCAGGGCAATGGCTGTCTCACTGGTCTTGCGATCGATCGTCGCGGATCGTTTGGAATCTTGTGGCGTGCTCATTTCGTGTGATCTTCTGCGTTGGCTTGGAATCTAGGGTTAATCGGTTTATTTGGGGGAAGCCATAGAGAGTTTTACCTTTTTTAGGGCAACCTCAAGGAACTTCCGCTGAAGACGCACTCGCCTTGGTAGGGCCTCCTCGGAGGGAGTCTCGAGGGTGAAAGTCCGATCGGCATGCAAAAAATGGAGAAGGAAGGCCTCGGGGTGCCCCTTCATCATCGTTTGATTCACCTTGCGGCGGATCAACCCATTTTTAGCGGCATGCCCGTCGATCTTCCTGCGCGGATCAGAAGGGAGTACGGGAGAGATCTCCCTGCATAAGGACTCACCCCAGTGCGGTCGCGCAGACGACACCTCGTAAAGATAGAATCCTCGGGCGTCGTAGTCCTCGTGCAGGGTGATCGCCATGTCATACTCCCGCCCCTTCATCAGGGAGAGCTGAGAGTTGATCTGAGGAACCCTCCTGGAGTTGTAGAAGCGGTTTAAGTCGAGTCCCTCGGAATCGAGGCGGATATTTCGCTCCAGTCCCCAAGGATTCAGGCAGGGAAAGATCTGCCAATTCCATTCCTTCCAGCCCTGAGCGATACTCCTTCGAGGGAAGTTGCCCAGCGAGGCCTCCGCCCAACGGATCAGTCCCTCGACCGGTGCCGGTTCGTCGCCATGGATACCGGCTGAAAGGTAGATTGATGGCTGCAGAGGGTCCCAATCTTTTGATTCGACAACCATGAGAGGATAACCTCCAGCTTCGCAGTAGATGGAAAGCTGGAGTGAGGAATTCGCTTTCACCAGATCCAGCCACCGCTCCATCAGGAGACGGTAGTCCCTGACCTGGTCAGGAAACGACTCGGCAGGGATGCCCGCCATCAGTCGATGAAACGCCTTTCGATCCCGCCGTAGGCATCGATGCGGCGGTCCCTCAGGAAGGGCCAGTGCGTACGCTGGGTATCCATGAACCCACGGTCGATCTCCACGACAAGGACCATCTCCTTGTCAGCGGGAGCCTCCGCTATGATCTGCCCGTTCGGTGCGGCTACAAAGGTCCCCCCCCAGAACTCCAAGCCATCACCACCCGCAGGATTCTCGTGGCCGATACGATTGACTCCGCAGACATAGCAGCCATTCGCGAGGGCGTGGGCGCGCTGGGCAAGCTGCCAGGCGGCTTTCTGGTTCTCACCATACTGCTTCTTCTCGGAGGGATGCCAGCCGATGGCCGTCGGATAGAAGAGAACCTCCGATCCCTGAAGAGCGGTCAGTCTGGCTGCCTCCGGGTACCATTGGTCCCAGCAGATCAGCACACCGAGATCACCCGCGCTGGTCTTCCAATTCCGGAATCCAAGATCCCCCGGAGTGAAGTAGAACTTCTCGTAGAAGAGAGGATCATCGGGGATATGCATCTTTCGGTACTTGCCGAGATACTTCCCATCGGCCTCGATGATGGCCGTGGTGTTGTGATAGAGGCCGGGTGCCCGACGCTCGAAGAGGGAGGCGATAAGGACCACTCCCAGCTCCTTGGCAAGCTGACCGAGGAATTTTGTCGAGGGACCCGGGATCGGTTCCGCGAGCTTGAAATACTCATGATCTTCGCTCTGGCAGAAGTACTCGCTGAGAAAGAGCTCCGGCAGACAGACAACCGTCGCCCCTTTCTCAGCAGCCTCCCGGATCAGGCGATCCGCCGTGATGAGATTCTCCGAGGGGGACGCGACGCAGCGCATCTGAATGAGTCCCACGCGGAGCGATGATCCGGAGACTTTCTTCCCCTTCTTCACTTTTTTAGCAGGGGATTTTGCGTTATCCTTTTTGGACGTTTTGGAAGATTTCAAAGGCTTGGGTGTTTTGGCTTTCTTTGGCACCCCTCTCTGCTACCCAATAGTGGTTCAATGAAAAAGACACTTTTCGCCCTAACCACCACCTTGTCCACCACCTTGACCACCACTTTCTGCATGGCACCCGGTATCGCGGGTGCCTCCTCCCCCTCCGATCCGGTCAAGGACATCCGTATTACCCTTCACACCTCTAAGGGGGACATCCATGCCACCATGTACGCCAGCAAGGCACCGATCACAGTCGCCAACTACCTCAACCTTGCTCGCCGTGGCTTCTATGACGGCATCACCTTCCACCGCGTCATTCCTGATTTCATGATTCAGGGTGGCGATCCGACCGGCACCGGCATGGGCGGTCCCGGATACAAGTTTGCCGACGAGTTCGCGCAAGGTCTGAAGCATGATCGGCCAGGACTCTTCTCCATGGCAAATGCAGGCCCCGGCACGAATGGCAGTCAATTCTTCATCACCCATGTGCCGACTCCCTGGCTCGATGGGAAACACGCAATCTTCGGCGCCGTCGATGGCCCCAAGGATCAGGAGGTCGTGAATGCAATCAAGCAGGGTGACAAGATCACCAGCATCGAGATCATCGACTCACCTGAAGCACTCTTTGCCGCTCAATCCGCTCAGATCGCAGCCTGGAACAAGGTGCTCGCGAAGTAAGAGAAAAAGAGTCTTTCAAAGTCTCAGGAATTCAAAGAGAGGCGTTGGCAGAAATAGCCAGCGCCTTTTTTATTTCACCGTGAAGCTGGTCGTCTCCTGAGGTGCCGGCAGGAATTGGGAGTTTCCACTCTGATTGGCGGCCAGGACAACCGTGCCGCGTCCCGTCAGGGTGAGGGTATTACCCCAGATCGTTGCGGGTCCAGACTTCACTGAGACAGTCACAGTTTGACCCGAGGAAGCTGTCGGTAGAGTGATTGGGACCTTTTTGTTCTTGGCATAGGTCATCGTGGGAATCGGGACAAAGGGGGTGATGCTTTGGGGAGCGCCGATCGTGACGGTCTGCGTGACCGGAGTCGCCGCTGTATATTCGGAGTTGCCTCCTTGGGTAGCGGTCACGATAGCAGTTCCCCAACCAATGATGGTGGCGGTGTTACCCGAGATGCTCAGAACGTTGGGAGCGCTGCTCGAGAAGGAGACCGGCAAACCTGATGAAGCCGTGGCATAGAGAGTGAAGGGAGCATTTGTGGTCGTGAGTATGGCCACTGGGGAAAAATTGATGCTTTGGGAAGCCTGGGTGACGGCAAAGCTTGTGGTCACCTGCGGGGCCGGAAGGTAGTTCCAATTTCCGGATTGGTTGGCGGCAATGACCACAGTGCCGACTCCCGTCAGGGTTACTTTGTTGCCTGTAATCGTTGCCGGGCCGGAAATCACGGAAAGTTCGACGGGCAGACCCGAGGAAGAGGTTGCATTGACCCAGAAGGCGGAGGGACTATAGGCCACCGGGGCAAGAGATGGGAGAGTGATACTCTGCGAATTCGTAGGAGTCGGAGTGGGGGAGGGTGAAAAATTTGGAACGGGTGTTGAATTCGGAGAAGGAGTGGGCGACGGAATTCCAAGGGAGGTATTGACCAAGGCAAAGTTGAAGTAACTCTTCGCTGTGATTGCCACGACATTGGTGAGACCGGAGGGAGGGGTCATCGTGCCGTTGCCCGAAGTGACGATCGTAGAAAAACCGTTTATAGCGTCGCCCCAGAATGCCAAGGTCCCGTCTTTCTTTAGTGCCAAGGAATAATCTCCTCCTGCGGCTATCGCTATCACATTGGAAAGCGAGCCCGGCACATTGGTTTCGCTATACGTGTCATTCCCCCAAGCCTTCACGGTTCCGTACTCGGTAAGAGCCATGAAATGATTGGCCCCTGCGGAGACCGCCACGGCATTGGTGAGATCGCCTGGGGGTGTCGGAGAGAACCAAAGGCCGCCCCATTCGGCAACGCTTCCATCGCTCTTCAAAGCCATCGAACTATAGTCGCCGGCCGATATAGCGATCACATTGGACAGACCGGGAGGGACGTTAATCTGGCCATAATAATTCTGTCCCCAGGCCGTCACTGTTCCATCGTTGTGGAGGGCGAGGTCATGCGTTGCTCCTGACGCGATGGCGACAATGTTCGTGAGACCGGAGGGGAGTGATTGTGATGTCGGGTCCAGGAGGTTGATCACCGATCCGTCACTTTTCAGAACAAGTTCGTCACCTCCCAACGACATGGCCACCACGTTGGAGAGGCTCGGAGGCTGATTCGTCTGGCCATAGCTGTTTTGCCCCCAAATGATGACCGATCCATCAGACCTCAGGGCGCCCGCATTATTGTAACCAGCGATCACGGCACAAGCGTTGGTGATCCCTGAAGGGGGAGAAGTAATGCCTAAGCTAGCGGATCCCCAACCGACGATTTGGGTGCTGGAGTATATCGGCACGAGGAATGTCCCTCCCGACTGGACATTTGATCCAGAGCTATCGGTGACGCTCAGCGAATAGTATCCGCCCTGCTCATATTGGGGACTATTCAGGACGAGTGAGGAATTGGTGGCCCCGGCAATGGGACCGTTATTGAAACTCCACTGAAAGGTAAACGGCCCCTGCAGACCCCAGGTACTGCCGCTGAGGGTGACATTCATCCCCGGAGAGAAATCTACGAACATCCCCTGATCGACCGACACGAAGGCCGGGTTCACCGTGATGACGGCTCCGGAACTGGTCAACGAGGAAATGGGATTCGAGACAAGGACATCGTAATAGGTTCCGGAGGCATCATGAGGCAACGGCGGAGTCACGTAGAGGGATGAAGTCGCTCCTGCGATCGAAATGCCATTGGAACGCCACTGATAAAAGATGGGGGCGCTTCCACCTGCCACGACCTGAAGGGTTGCCGTGGTGCCGTTATCGATGGTCGAACCGACGGGTTGGATGAGGATCGAGGGAACTGAGTTGAATGCAGGATTCTGCAAGCCAATGTTGAATCCCGATCCTGATTGGACATTCACCATGCTGAAGAAAGAAGCGGGGGAGTTCGACTGCCAGGTGTCCCAATTGATGACCGTGCCGTCATTGAGAAGTGCTGTCGCGGTGTTGCCCGCTTGGGCAACCCCCACCGCATTGGTAAGTCCCGCGGGGACATTTGTATGATCCCCCCACGTCACCACGGACCCATCCCCGCAAAGGGCGATGCTCATCTCCTGATCGGCGGCGACCGAAACAACATTCGAGAGGCCTTGGGGAACGTTGGCGACCCCGGATAGGAGATTATTTCCACCCCATGCCGTGACGGTGCCATCCTCAATCAAAGCAAGCGAATGGTAGGTTCCGGCCGCGATGGCGACGACATTGCTGAGGCCCCTGGGGACATCAACTTGTCCGTACTCGTCATCACCCCATGCCGTGACGGTGCCATCACTCTTGAGTGCCATGGAAAATGCCGTAGTTGCATAATAGGTACTGCTTGGGATAACTCCTCCGGCTGCAATCGCGACCACATTGGAAAGTCCAACCGGAATATCGATCTCCCCCCTGCTGTTATCACCCCATCCGATGACCATTCCGTCGCTCTTGAGTGCAAGAACGTGAGACTCCCCTGCCGAGACCGCGATCACGTTGGTAAGTCCCGTCGGCACATTGGTCTGCCCGTAAGTATTGTCTCCCAGAACCGAGACTGTGCTGTCGGCATTCAGGATGGCGGAGACACTACCCCGGGCACTCATACTCACCACATTGGAAAGCGATGGAGGGATGAATGGAGCATTGCTCCCCGCCGCGATGAGTGTGGCATCGCCGTATCGTGGGATCACCCAGGAGGTGCAGTGGGAGGTGTTCCCCAGACCATCGTCGACGGTGACAGCATAAACTCCGGCATCTGATTGCTGGACGTTGGTCAGGGTGAGGGTGCCGCCGGTAACCCCGGGCAATGAAACACCATCCTTTGACCAAGTGAATGTGTAGGGTTGGAAGCCTCCGGGTGTGACGCTTAATTGGGCACTCTCTCCGAATGAGGGAAAGATTTGGGGCGGCAGGTAGGGTTGCTGGGTCAGGGAGACCGTGTAGGAACCGAGGCAGTCATAGGTGGTGTAGCCGGTGGGTGGATTGTTCGTGGGGGATCCGGTTCCCGAGCTGTAAACCCTCAGGTAATAGTTGCCCAATGGAAGGGGAATTGTCGCCGCAACATCGGTCCTCTCCGAGGGATCAAGATGGCTGATCAATGCACCGTTTGAGTTCAGGACATCAACGGCCACATCAAGGGGATCGTTCCATGGCATCTCGGCAGGACGAACGGGGGAGACTGAGAGTTGTATCTGCGGGTAGGAGTTCGAAAAGGAGTAGTAATCGACATCGGTGTTCCTGACGATCACTCCGGATCCCGTCAGCATGATCCCGTTTGTTGCAAGGGGGATGGCCGTTACGATCGTGTTACTTGAGTAGTCGGAGCGGAAGTTGAGTTTTCCCGCGATGATTCCAACCTGATCCTGAGGGTTGTTGGCATCATAGTATTGCCCGCTCGACCATTGGGAAACGCTCTTGCCGTAGGAGTCACCCATGATCGGGCCCCAAGAGCTAGCACCGCTTCCATGGCCGGCATAATAATGACCTTGGATCGAGAGATTGGTGTCCAATGTCGCGTCGTGTGTCAGTCCCATGTTGTGCCCCACTTCATGGGAGGCGGCTTCCCCGATGTATGAGGGATTGGTGGAGAGATTGTCGAAGAAGACAAACGCCGGGGAATATTTCTTGGCATAGTTGTTCGTGCCATAGACCCCGATATAGGCGACTCCCCCTGATTCCTGAAAGGGAAGGCTGGACCCGTTGGTCTCGATACTTCGCGTGATCAGAGCAGTCGCCACACGGTTGTTCGCTAAGGAAGCCGGCTTCTCTGTAGTGACATCAACATTAAAGGGGCGGTAATGCTCCGAGACACGCTCCCAGATATCCACGATCATTTGCTGTTCGGTGGCGTTGAAAGTGGCGGGATTGCCATCCAAGTCAAAGGGTTGGCACGCATAGCGGGCAGCATGATGAAGATTCCATGCGGTGCCGGTGACGACCTGCCCCGAGAAATTGAGGTAGATGACATTCGGAGCGCCGGGCTTACTATGGCGGATCGGGGGTGATGTGATCGGCACCGTAGCGGGAAATGGTACCGCCGCAGGAGAGCGGATAACACTTGCATCACTGATGCTTGGCAAATTGCTTTGAGTGAAGGCATGGGAGGCTGCTACCGGAGTGGTTGAAGTCGTTGAAACCGTGGAACGGGTCACAGAACTCTTCGAGTCGAGGGGTATCGGGCGGGAAGCCCTAATAGATGGCTTTACATAGGCACTTTCGGGAAGTGGGGGAATGCATGTGTAGAAGAGAGAGCCCTCGGGATCAGCGTGGAGTGACGAGATATCCGCCCTGGGAACCTGCATCGCAGCTAGTTGCAGGAGGACACGCTGCTGAAATTCGGGCTTCAATGCTTGTAACTCGGACTTAAAGCGGCCAGAAGGAATGTCTGCTAAGGTGACTGATCCATTGCCTCCAAAGAGAGTCTCCTTCTGGGCCCTTTGTTGTGTGCTTGATGGGCTCACTAAAACGGAAGCATTTCGGGCGGCGATCGGGGGAGCGGTTGGCACGGCAGCGGATACCCCTTGGTTTCCTCGACTTGTCACTGTGGGTAGCGATGAGGATCCGGGGGGAGATCCATTAGAGAGGAGATCTGGAGTTGCCGAAACTTCTTCACCTTTATTCAGAGGTGCCTTGGCTAGAGTGGTGGGCGTTTTTCCCGTCTTGGGCACTCCTAAAATCATGAAGACCACAAGAACCGCAAAGCAGAGTAAGGCAGCGATCTTGAAAGACCTTTTCATGGTTTAAGAAAAGCTTAGATCACCACAAAAACAAGCGATGAAATTCAAATAAGCCGCCTTAAAATGGGGATGAAATTCCCTAGTCAGATCAAAGACCCACACTACCCGAACCGAAGTTCGTCTGAGGCGGTGTATAATCGGGAGGTAAAGAGGTTCCCGGAGCAGTAATGGAATTGGTGCTCGTGTAAATGAAAGGATCGGTTGACATGCTCAAGGTCGTCAGGTTTGTTCCGTTTGCAAATGTAAGAGTGGATCCGGTTGCATATGTAACGGTCGATGTTCAGTCCACGTTTTCGCCATTGTTCACTACGAGTGAGCCACCATTCACAACAGTGACTCCAGTGTAATTATTGCTTCCTGCGAAGATTATACTGCCGGAACTCATACCCGCTCCACTTGTTGTGCTACCATTTGTTGAGGTGGAGTTATTCGAATTGCCAGCCGTAGAACTGGGCTTCGGAGTCGCCTTAGGCTTGGGCGTGGTTGCAGGTTTGGGTGTGGGCTTAGCCTTGGGAGTTGGGGTTGGTTTCGGAGTAGGCTTTGGATTGGTTGCTGGCTTTGCGGTGATGGCAGGAGCGAGCTTCGATGCATTTGCCTGATGCGACAAAGTAGTCAAGGCGTTTGTCAAAAGAGGAGCATTGGCATTTTTGGGGCCGCCTTCAGTCGCTTCTACCGAATCGAGGGCCTCATCCATCAGATCAAGGGAAGCGGAATCCAGATTGGTTTCCGTGGCTGCTGGAACCTTAGAACCAGATGACTGTTTTAGGGGGGGGTGCGATAAGCGAGGGCATTGCGTTCATGCAGAGAGCAATGATCAGAAGGAATAGCCGATTTATGCATTCCGTTATGCGTGGCGAGAAATCCATGAGAACGTTTTTTTTCTTACTCCATGACTTCTCATGGTGCAACAAAAAAAGCGCAGCATGCTTCGCTTACAAAGAGAGAAGCTTCGCAATGCTTAAAGGGTGCCAAAGCCTCAGACGAAAATTTTCGGACAAAATGTCTACAGACTCCGAAATCAGGCACTTCTTACTCAGGAGCAGTTGGCGGAAAAGGCGGATATCAGCCGTCGATATGTTCAACTGATCGAGGCCAGCAGTTATACCCCGACCATCGAGGTGGCGGCTAAACTCAGGGTTGCTTTCAATGTGACTTGGGAAGAGATGATGAAGGGGCTTTAGAGTAGCCTCCCGACGCTACTCTTAAAGCCTGAGTCCTAAAACACTGCGGGCTCTCCCTCTTGGAGAATTCGAATCTTTTCATCAAGCCCAAGTGAGCGGGCATGACCCAGGAGGCGATCGGGTGGTTCTGCCATTGGCTCGAAGCCAAGGCGGAAGGTACCGTAATGCATTGGAATCATAAGACGAGCCTTGAGCGCAGTAAAGGCACGCAGGGCCTCCTCGGGATTCATGTGGACGTCCCGTCCCGTGGGGGCGTCGTAGGCGCCGATGGGAAGCAAGGCAATATCGATCTTGGAGCGATCCCCGATCTCCGCAAACCCCTCAAACCAGGCACTATCTCCGCAGTGGTAAATGGTACGTCCCCCATACTCGATCAAAAATCCACCGAAGCCACGATGCCGGTCATGGATCACTCTGGCACCCCAGTGCTGGGCAGGTGTGAGGGTGATCCGGAGCGATCCCAACTCGGTGGTCTCCCATCGCTTTAATTCCTGCACTCGATTGAACCCCAGCCCCTGAACAAGACCCCCGACATACTCTGGAACGATAATGGGCTGATCGGAGGCGACGGTGCGAAGGGTCTTCTTATCAAGGTGATCGAAGTGGGCATGACTGACCAAGACGAGATCAATCGCGGGCAGTTCATGGATCTTTAATCCTGGCTCCTTGAGACGCTTCACGACCTTAAGCCACTTGGCCCAGTTCGGATCGATGAGGATGGAATGCTCCTGCGTCTGGATCAGGAAGGAAGCATGGCCGATCCAGGTAATCCCTATCTGACCCGGCAATAACTCGGGGAGCGGTGCCGAGGCCGCCGCGACTTCGCGCGGTGAGAAGAGCGAGGGGATGATGACCTCGGTGAGGAAGTTCCGTCTGTGCCATCCCTCCCCCAACTTCATTGAGACATGGTGCTCGGGTTTGGTCTTGCTTTTCACTTTGGTTCCCCCGGTCACCCGTTTCCTGATCTCTTGGGTGCCTTTGAGAAGAAGTTTTTTGACCATGGTGCAACCTAAAGTGTTTATACAGGGTGAATGATTCGGGGCGAAAAGCAAAGATTGCGTGAGAAAATGAAAAAACTAGCCCTCGAGTCGCCGACTGGGGATCCCCTGCCAATGACTCGCCTGATCATGACTCTCGATGCATGGCAACAATCTCGAAACATCCTGATGTACTCCCCGTTGACCGATGAGCCCGACCTGATGGTGCTCGCCGAGGAGCAGGAGGAATCCTGCAGGAACTTTTTCTTCCCAAAAATCGAGGGAGACGAGATCGCCATTTACCGACGACTAGCGGATAGCGGTTGGATTCCCGGCCCCTTCGGTCTGAATGAACCGGATCCCGGATCGTGGAAAGAGGCTTCGAAAGATGAGATCGACATGGTCCTTGTTCCCGGGGTTGCCTTTGATAGGTCAGGGGGGCGACTCGGTCGGGGGAAGGGATTTTATGATCGCCTGCTGGGCCAGCCTAGCTTTAGGGCGCTAAAGATCGGGATTGCCTGGCCCTGGCAGATCGTGGAATCAGTCCCGACTGAATCACACGATATGAGGATGGATCTCATCCTGACAGGAAGAGACACCCATATTCCTGAAGGGAGCAGATTGGACAAGTTAGGAGAAAGAGAGTAATTCCTGAGAGCATACATGGCCTATACCGATAACAATTTCCCAACCCGCTTTCAGAAACAGCTCTGCTGGTCAGCACTGACGGCTCTCGCAGGATTGGCTATCGTGGCCGTCATTATCCTTGCGGGATGGTGCGTGGTCTCGGCTTGCGGATATCTCAAGCCCGTGCTCACCCCGATCGCCATCGCTGCGGTCCTGGCTTATCTGCTGACCCCGGTCGTGGGACTGCTCTGCCGGTGGAACTTCCGTCGCACTTGGGCCGTGATTCTGGTCTTTGCACTGTTCATCGCGGGATTGGTACTCATTGGCATCACGATTGCACCCGCGCTTGAGCATCAGGGAAGCATCTTCGCAAGCAAACTTCCCGCCTACAGCCAAAGCATCTCGACACTCGCCAAACAATCGGCGTCGGAACTCCAGAGACTGGCTGCCCTCCGGGCATCATCGCCGGCACACAGCTCCCCCTTACAGGAACTCACCCCAGAGAGCATCAAACTCTACGGTATTGAACTCGCTAACAATGGCATCGCTTGGTTGCAGGAAAAGCTCCCCTCCATCGCCTCCGCCTCCGGAACTTTCCTGCAAAAGAGCATAGGGGGGGTCTTCGGCATCCTCGGTTTCCTGCTTAGCCTTATCCTTGTCCCGGTCTTCCTCTTTTTCTTTCTTCTTGAGTCTCCAAAGATTGGCTCCAACTGGAGCAGATACCTCCCCCTCAGATCATCCCCTCTTAAGGAGGAGATCGTCTCCCTCTTCAATGAGATCAATGATTATCTGATTCATTTCTTCCGTGGACAACTTCTGGTCAGCTTGATCGACGGGGCCATCGTGGGCATTTCGCTCTTTATCTTTGTACGGCTCGACTTCTCCTTCCTGATCGGCCTCATGGTCGGGATTCTTTGCCTGATTCCCTATCTGGGAATGGTGCTCTGCCTCGTACCGGCCGTGCTTATTGCCCTTGCCCAATACGGGGATCTGATTCACCCCGTCTGGGTTCTGGTTATCTTCTTGATCGCCCATAATCTCGACGGGATTTTCATCTCTCCAAAGATCATCGGTAACTCCGTTGGACTCCATCCGATGACAATCATCATCTCGGTCTTTGCCTGGACGATCTTACTTGGCGGACTGCTTGGCGCCCTGTTGGCAGTTCCTCTTACCGCTACCCTGAAAGTCCTCCTGCGCCGTTACTTCTGGGACAGACCTGTCCAACCCGAAGTCCAGCAGACGCTTCAGATTGAAGAGATCGTGGAGCGAAAGACGACTTCAGTCACTGTGGAACTACCCTTGGATTAAAATCCAAGAGCCTCACAAGCTCCCCCAAGTTCCCCCTGCATGAGAATATCCCCTCTGATTCTCCTAATCCTGACTGGTTGTTTGATATCCCTCCATGGGGAAAAGACTTCAACAACACCCCCCACTGACCAAAAGGATACGAGTCTCCACAGCCCGTCCCCAGTACTAACCAAGGCGAAGGCATTCAATCCGATCATCCCAGGATTTCATCCGGATCCCTCGATATGCCGGGTTGGAGATGACTACTACCTTGCTAACTCAAGTTTCGAATACTTCCCGGGGGTTCCGATATTTCAGAGCAAAGATCTGATCCACTGGAAGGCGATCGGCCATGCTCTGGACCGCAAGGATCAACTCGATCTTACGCGAGCCCGATGTGACGGGGGGATCTATGCCCCCACACTTCGCTTCCATGAAGGCACCTTTTACATGGTCACCACATTGACATCGCCAGTTACGGGCGCAACAAACCAGAGGGGGGATTTTATTGTCACCGCAACCAACCCTGCCGGCCCCTGGTCGCTTCCTCACTGGATTAATCAGGCAAAGGGAATCGATCCCTCCCTTTTTTTTAACGATGACGGGAGCGTCTATATGTGCGGAAACGCCAAACCGGAAAAAATTTTGAATGAAAAACACCGAGTCATTTGGATCCAAAAACTCGATCTGAAGACGTGGCAATTTGAAGGACCGCAGGGAATCCTTGATTCAGCTCACTATTTCACGAGTGGGAAGCTCGGCTCGGTCAGCAATTTTGAAGGACCTCACCTTTATAAAAAGGGTGGCATTTACTACCTGCTGCTTTCCCACGGAGGCACCGGAAAAAATCATGCCGTTTCGATCTGGCGCAGTTCCACACCACTCGGACCTTGGGAGGAGAATCCCTCAAACCCAATCCTCACGCAAAGAATGGAGATGAAGGACCGTACTCCGGGCATCACCTGCACGGGGCATGCTGATCTGGTTCAGGGAACTGACGGACGATGGTGGATGGTCTTCCTAGGTGTGCGTGGGGAAGATGGCAATAGTCCGATGGGACGCGAGACCTTTTTAGAGCCTGTCGATTGGTCGGGCATATGGCCAATCGTGAACCCCTCACACTCCGGACGGACTGACTTCACAATCGATTCGCCGGATTCCAGCAACACCAATCCGGTTGCTGGAAACTTCCATACAGACTTTCAGGATCGATTACTCTCTCCGGAATGGAGCATGATCCGCACCCCGAATGCACCGTGGTGGAGCTTTCCAAAAAAGGGAGGAGGTATCTCACTGCAACTACGTCCTGATGAGATTTCCGGAACAAACCAACCCTCTTTTCTGGGGATCAGAATTACGGAACCGAATTGCAGGGCCTCAACGAGCCTTAGCATCAATCCAGTTTCGCCCGAGGAATGCGCAGGCCTAGCGATTGAACGATCTTCGGTCGCCTGCTGGACGCTGGTGGTGGAGAATCCTGGAAATAGCCCCCAAGTCTCCGTTTATGAGGGAACCAATCGGCTCGCTTCCCATACAATCAAACCCGATGCGAAGACAGAACTCCGGATCTCAATGATGTTTCCGAAATTGGACTTCTCCTTCAAACAGGGAAGCGAAGATTGGAAAACAATCGCCACTTCCGAGGCACCCGCTATCGCTACAGCCCCTCCCGGTCACTTCACAGGTGCCATGATCGGCCTCTATGCCTCGTCACGCGGTAAAGAATCGGATCAAAGGGCCAACTTTGACTACTTTGAATACGATCCCGACCTCCGCTAATCCCCCAAAAAAAGACTCTTTCTCTTATTATCACCTCCCTGCATGCAAAAACTTCTCATCTTCGCACTCTCCATCCTGATTTCCTTAGGGTCTTCAATCTTAAAAGCTGAACAAACTCCAGCACCCGTATCAGAGAAACTTTATCTCTTCCAACCCGGACGTCTTGACCTTCTGAAGAAGGCTGTTGCAGAAAGAGATTTTCAAAGCACCGAGGGCAACCTTGCCCGTGAGATCCTTCATGAGGCGGATCTGGCACTGACCTGGCCAACTTTCACCATTGTTAACAACAAGGTGAAGGGTTCAATGGGTGCTCCCAACCCCCACGACTACTTCAGCACGGCTCCTTACTACTGGCCTGATCCAAAAAAACCGAACGGTCTCCCGTACATCCGGAGGGATGGCGAACACAATCCCTCTCGCAAGGCGATCTCGGATGAGTATCAGGAAAGAGGAATGCTGGATGCCGTCGTGAATCTTTCCCTCGCCTACCGCATCACCGGGGAAGAAAAATATGCGGCCTCGGCGGCTACATTTCTCAGGGCATTTTTTCTGGATCCAAAGACAGGGATGAACCCGAACATGAACCACGCCCAAGCCGTTCCGGGAGAGAACACGGGGCGAGGCATCGGGATCATCGATACGCTCGGCTTCCATGTGCTCACCGACTCCATCACCCTTCTAGGGACAAGCAAGGCATGGGATGCCAAGGATCGCTCCGGTATGAAGCAATGGTTCCGTCGTTATGCCAACTGGATGATGTCCAGCAAGAACGGGAAGGCTGAGCGTGCCGCACTCAATAATCACGGAGTCACCTATGACCTGCAGCTTGTCTCCGTGCTGATAGCATCCGGGAACATTCAGGAGGCCCGCAATATCCTCGCCACTTCTCTTCCCAAACGGATGGACTCACAGATCAGGGCTGACGGACAGATGCCACTTGAGGAGGAACGCAGGACCAGTTGGCACTACTGCTCCATGAACCTGAAGTACCTGTGCAGAAATGCCCTTGTGGCTCAAAACCTCGGCATCAACCTCTGGAATCATGAGGATCCCAATGGAACGGGCAGCATCAAGAAAGCCATGCTTTTCCTCATTCCCTTCATTGATCACAGGGAGAAATGGAAGTTTGCTGAAATCTCCAGTTTCACGAGTAAGGAGACGGCCTCATGGCTGAGTATCGGATCTCTCGTCTACAACGACGCCACCATCAGGGAGGCCCAACAAGCCCACGCTCCGTTGCAGGAACTCCCGGTTGATGATTGGCTTATTCTTCCGCTGAAATAGCAGTTTTTCTGATCGGGTGACTCCCCAAGCAAAATATCAACCTAATTTGGCCAATTGTTCCCAGGCTGTTTTTTGCTCCGAAGTGAGCGTCTCTGGAATCGTGATCTCAACAACGGCGTAGAAGTCTCCTCGGGCACCGTTTTTGTCCGGAAGCCCTCGCCCGGGAATACGAAATTTACGACCATTCTGGGTGCCAGACGGGATCTTGATCTTGGCGCGCCCATCGGGCGTTGGAATGGTGAGCTCACCACCCAAGGCAGCCTGCCATGCAGGGACATCGACCTCGTGGAGAATATCTGCCCCATCAAAGGAGAAGTCAGGGTGCTGTTGGATCTTCACGCGGAGATAGAGATCTCCCGCCTCCCCGCGTTTGCCACCCTCGGCCCCTTGTCCTGCAAGTCGAATGCGCTGCCCCTCGCGGACGCCCTTGGGGATCTTGACGGTATAGGTCTGAACCTGAAGAGAGTTCCCCTTACGAAAGGAAATCTGGCGTGTAGCACCCTGAAGAACCTCTTCAAGGGTCACCAGGATATCGGCCTCGATATCGCGCCCACGCTGAGGGGTTTCCTCAAAGTCAACACCACCTCCGCCGCCACTGTAACCACGTCCGCGGCGAGTCCCGAAAAATTGCTCGAAGAAGTCGCTGTATCCTGTTCCTCCAAAATGAAAATCGGATGTGTCGGCTCCCCCGTAACCAGCGCCACCTGCACCCCCCGATCCAAAAGGTCCACCGCCTCCCCCACCTGAGCGAAAACCATTGCCTGCACCGGCATTCTGCCAATTGGAGCCGTATTCGTCGTATTTCTTACGCTTCTCAGGGTCACTTAGAACCTCGTAAGCCTCATTGATCTCCTTGAACTTTTCCTCGGCCGCCTTCTTGTCCTTTGCAAGATCTGGATGATGCTTCCGGGCAAGCTTGCGGAAGGCACTCTTGATCTCGTCGGCTGACGCTGTCTTTGAAACGCCAAGGGTCTCGTAATAATCGCGGAACTGAGCTGCCATAATCACCTATTCATAATGCTTAAAGTGGAAAAAGTGAAATGCGGAATAGGGAGAGATTTCAGCGTGTCCGACCTCTGACTGCATCCACTGTGATTTTTAGCCTTCAGCCTTCTCCCTCCAACCTTTAGCCTCACCCAATGCTCGATATCCGCCTACTCCGTGAAGACCCCTCGGCCGTCAAGGCTCGTCTGGAAACTCGATCCTCACAGTTCCCTGACCTCGTGGATCAGATCCTAGCGATCGATGCACGGCGGCGTGAGAGTGAAACACGCGTCCAGCACCTGAGGGCAGAGAAAAACCGCCTGAGTAAGGAGATCGGGATGATGAAGAAGTCGGGAGGTGACTCTTCTGAATTTGAGAATCAGGTAAAGGGATTCGCCAGCGAGATGGATGATCTGGGAAGGTTGGCCACCGAACTCGATGCCGAACAGCGCGACCTACTGCTGCGCGTGCCGAATCTTCCATCCCCGGGGACTCCCGAGGGTCGGGAGGCCGCCGATAATGCGGTGATCAGGTCATGGGGAGTACCAACACCAAGTAACTCCGAGGATCACGTGACAATCGGTGAACGGCTGGGGCTTTTCGATCTGGAGAGGGCCGCAAAGATCAGTGGAAGCGGCTATGTCATCCACACAGGAGCAGGAGCCCGACTTGAAAGGGCGCTGATCAACTTCCTTCTCGATCTCCAGACTCGCTCTCACGGCTACACCGAAGTCGCACCCCCAGTGCTCGTACGCCGAGATTGCATGGAGGGAACAGGCCAGCTTCCCAAATTCGAAGAGGACATGTATGGATTCGACGGCGGTGACTCCTTCCTCACACCAACTGCCGAGGTCTCACTCACCAATATCCACCGGGACGAGATCCTATCGGTCTCAAGACTCCCCCTGAAATATACCGCCTGCACTCCCTGCTTTCGCCGTGAAGCGGGATCCGCCGGACGCGAGACACGCGGCATGATCAGGATGCACCAGTTCAACAAGGTTTAGCTCGTTAAGATTTGCACGCCCGAGCAATCCTCTGCCGAACTTGAAACCCTCACAGCCGATGCCGAGAAGGTTCTCCAACTTCTCCAACTTCCATACCGCGTCCTGGAACTCTGCACTGGAGATATCGGCTTCTCGGCAGCCCGCACCTATGATCTGGAAGTCTGGGCACCAGGACAGGGTGCTTACTTGGAGGTTTCCAGCTGCTCGCAGTTCAACGACTACCAGGCCCGTCGAATGAATCTACGTTACAAGAATGCCGAGGGAAAGAATGTCTTCTGCCACACGCTCAACGGTTCCGGCACGGCCCTACCCCGTCTCTACGTGGCTTTACTTGAGACTCACACAAAGCCGGGAGGACCATTGATCCTCCCTGATCCACTTCAATCCTATTTCGGCGCCGCGCAAATCGGCTGAATTTCTTTGAATCAGAAAAGCAGGAGAAAAAAGGAGGAAAAGGGGGGCATCAGCTCCCATTCTCTGATGCTCAAGATTCAGGAGGGACTTAACGGTTTATCGCCTCGTAAAAGGTTTGTCGTGGCCGTCTCTGGTGGTGCCGACTCCGTGGCGTTACTCCACCTCTTACTTGAAAATGGATCCAGAAATCTGGTTGTGGCGCACTTCAATCACCAACTGCGGGGCGGAATCTCCAATGCTGATGCCTTGTTCGTGAAGAAGCTGGCAGCATCACTGGATCTCCCTTTTGAAAGTGGATCATCAGATGTGAAAGCTCGTGCAAAGGGAGAAAAGATCTCGCTGGAGACGGCCGCCCGCGATGCACGCTATGAATTCCTGGCCTCCGTGGCGAAAAAATATAGAACCCGAGACATTTTATTGGCCCACCATGCCGATGATCAGGTGGAGACCTGTCTTTTCAATTTTCTCAGAGGTTCCGGAATCGCTGGACTTTCCGGAATGAAATCGCTCTCCAAGCGCACAATCAAGGGGGTCAAACTGCAACTCCATCGTCCCCTTCTGGGAGCAAGCAAAAGGGAACTGCTCGACCACCTTAACCTAAGAAAACTCCGCTATCGTGAGGATGCCTCAAATTCCGTGGCAGAAGCGTCCCGCAACAAGATACGACTGAAGGTCATTCCACTAATCGACGAGCTCTTCGGTTCCTCCTTCAGGGGCTCGATCGTACGCAACGCCAAGATCTTGGCCGTCGAAGAAGAACTCCTCTCCTCAATGTCATTACCTACCGCAGGATCCGAGAAACTCTCCGTGAAGCTGCTGAGGGATCTCCATCCCGCACTCCGCCGGAGGGTTATTCATGCATGGCTCAAGGGACGGGGCATCCACGAACCGGGCTATGCCGAAGTGGAGTTTGTCGACTCGCTCCTGGAAACTTCCGGCCCTGCAAAAGTCAATCTTCCCGGCAATCGATTCGCCCGCCGTCGTTCGGGAATTCTTTTTATCGAGTAGAAGGGAAGATCATTAGCTGAAGCGATTTAATCAAATGATGGGAAACCTGCACGTCGCTGAAGCGATCCCGCACAAGTTCCCATCCTGAGCGCCCAATACTCCTCCGTTTTTCAGGATTGGAGAGAAGTGCGGTCAATGCACTTGACCAGCCACCCGGTTGCACCACCAACCCGGCTCCCGTTTCCTCAATCCACTTGCGGTTCACCCCGACATCACTAGCCACAACAGGAAGTCCGCATGCCATGTATTGAAGAGCCTTGTAGGCGCACTTGCCACGGGTGAAGCCATCATCCACTAGCGGCATGATGCCAATATCAGCATCGGCAATGTCTTCGTATTCGGATGATTCGCTCCACTCGATGAACTCCCAAGATGTAAATCCACGAAATTTAGGTGGTCTGTCACTCACGATTCGTAGGAGGAATGGATGGGCCGTATGGGCAGCGGAAAGCTCATCCTCGATCGCCTCGACCTGCGCCACATTTGCTCCCATGCCGATCCAGATAACTACCGAAGGGCTCTCCATATCCCGGTGATCCTTGAAAGGAAGTTCAGGAACGCTTGTCGGAATCAGGTGTGTCTGAACTTTAGGGCTGACTTTTTTGATCATCTCTTCCAGCAAGGGACTTCCGCAAATCGCTCCGTCCACAAACTTCATGAAAAATCCGAATCGCCGCGACTGTTTGCCGCTTCGATAGGGAACATGGTTTTTCTTTCCCATCCAGACCGCATCATCGATATCGAAGATCAGTCTCTTGGCAGCACCTCGAAGCCTCAACACATCCCACTGACTGATCAGAACCTTCTGCCAGAGCACGGCATCGACTGTGCGTGCCTTCTTGAGAAGGTAACTCCATGATTCGCCCCGCTTGGGCTGAAGGACCACCTCAACAGAAATACCTTCGGCTTTTAGAGCATCCAAGTGCTGAAAAATTCTTAGCCTACTGCTTGGACTGATGGTGGGATCCTCCACCACGCAGAGAAGTGAGAGAGGATTGTCCATAGATCGCAAACAAACTTGGGGAGTCGCGGTAAAAACCTACTGATTCAAGTCATGAACTCGCAAGCCTGGATGGAGAGCACCGAGGCTATCCGCCAGGATCGCAGGCCTAGTACGCCTTGCCGAAGATCACGCGACGGGGACTATGTTCTCCACTGAAGGGACAGATTCCAGCCTCCTCAACAAACTCTTCACCATCAATGGTCCCAGTCTCCGGAATGCAGCGGATCGTGACTTTGAGGTCCTCCTTGATCTTGGCCTCGACCTCAGGGCTTCCATTCCAGTGAGTCAGGGCAAAGCCAGCGTGGATCTCAGGTTTGTTAGGATTCTTGGGCGTGAAGAAGGCGTAGAACTCCTCCCGAGTATCGATCTTGCGCGTATGCTCCTTACGGAAGGCAAGCGCACGAGCAAGAAGCCCCAGTTGGATTGCTTCCAGCAACTGCGGAACCTCAACGGCTAGGGAGTCGGAGGGAAGGAACTCTTTATCCTTCGGCCCCTTGTCCCGTCGGGCGACTGCCGCGCTACCAGACTCAAGGTCACGGGGGCCGATCTCGATGCGCAAGGGAACACCTTTTTTGATCCACTCCCATGTCTTGGTCCCACCGCCGATATCACGGCTGTCGATCTCCACGCGAAGAGGCTCAGCAGCATAGCTGGCGGCACGCAAGGAAGAGGCCACTTCCTCGGCCTTGGCGAGAACGGCCGAACGGGTCTCTTCCTTCGGTGTGATGGGGATAATAACGACCTGCGTGCCGGCGATACGCGGCGGCAGGACCGCCCCGTCATCATCGCCATGAGCCATGAGGAGGGTTCCGATGAGTCTGGTGCTGACGCCCCAACTGGTGGTCCAAGCAAGCTCCTCGGTGTTATTACGGGAGAGAAACCTGATGTCGGAGGCCTTGGCAAAGTTTTGGCCCAGGAAGTGGGAGGTGCCTGCCTGAATGGCCTTACGATCCTGCACCATCGCCTCGATGCAGTGGGTGCGGACTGCGCCGGGGAAGCGCTCGCTCTCCGACTTCTCCCCACGGATCACAGGGATCGCCAACCAGTCACGGGCAAATGTCTCATAGACGCCGAGCATTCTCACGGTCTCCTCGACGGCTTCAGCTTCAGTCTCGTGGGCCGTGTGCCCCTCCTGCCAGAGAAACTCGGCAGTTCGGAGAAACAAGCGGGGACGTAGTTCCCAGCGGACAACATTCGCCCATTGGTTCAGCAGGATGGGAAGATCGCGGTACGACTTAACCCACTTGGCATAGGTCGACCCGATAATCGTCTCGGAAGTGGGTCGAACGACAAGCGGCTCGGTCAACTCTCCGGCTGGAACAAGCTTTCCCTCCTTGAGTTCGAGACGGTGATGGGTCACGACGGCGCACTCCTTGGCAAAGCCCTCCACATGGTCGGCCTCTTTCTGGAGATGGCTCAGGGGAATAAAAAGCGGAAAGTAGGCGTTCTTGTGTCCGGTTGCCTTGAACATGCCATCAAGGGCACCCTGCATGCGCTCCCAGAGAGCATATCCCCATGGCCTGATCACCATACACCCCCTCACCTCGGAGTTTTCCGCCATCTCGGCACTGCGGACGACCTGCTGATACCACTCTGGAAAATCTTCCTCACGGCGCGGGGAAATTGCACTTTCGTTACCTTTGTTCATGACCCTCAAGGGTAGCGGCAGCAACTCGGACCGGGCAAGCGTAGAGGAGATTGGTAGGGAAAGTTTACCAGAGCTTTTACAATGCAGCGGGGATCATGAAAAATCTCATGACTTGCTCTTTCCCCAACCCGATCAATCGAGTAGTCTTTACCTCATGCAGCTTTCGATGCGCACAGACTACGCCCTGCGGGCCCTCTTCACGCTCGTGGAGCACCGCGGCGGACCTCCGATCCCGATTCTTGAGTTGGCACGCCGCAATGATGTGCCGAAACGATTTCTCGAGCATATCATGCTTGATCTCAAGGAGAAGGGATGGGTGGTCAGCACTGCTGGTAAACGCGGGGGCTACCAACTTGCCAAGAACCCTGAAAAGATCACCATGGGGGAAGTAGTACGGCATTTTGACGGCTATCTTGCACCGATCGCCTGCGTCTCGGTATCCGACTACAAACGCTGTACCCAAGAGACAACCTGCCGCTTTCGTCGTGTCATGCTAACCGCACGAAACCTAGTCGCAAACCTAATGGATCGGACATCTTTAGCGGATGTGATGAAGTCCCCTGTGGTCTCCCCGGATGAACTTCGCAGGATTCAGGGGATTGATGGTGAGGGGATATAAGAGTTTTTAAGCATTGAGAAAAATTTCCAAGAAAGAAGCAGTCACCTTAAAAACGACTTGATTGGTCGATTATTATCCTTCTAATCTCCACTCCTTAGTAAAAAGTACATCTCATGAACTCTCTGACTGAACCAAGAAGCATCTCCCTGCTCAAATCGATCTCTTACCGAATGTTCGGCACCATCACGACATTCATCGGTTGCTACCTGTTCACGGGGAAAGTCGTTTTATCCGCAGGAGTCGGGGTCTTCGATTTTTTTGCAAAGCTCGTCCTGTTCTATCTCCATGAAAGGGCTTGGGTTCACGTTCCCGAGATGGTTCACAAACTGAACAGAGCTGTCCGAAGAATCGAAAAGATCGAGAAGAGCTGATCAACCACCTATTTTCTGAAAGGATCGGCCTGAACAACCAGACCGGCGGCCGTTATTGCACTCACCTAGGCAAGCATCGCTAGACTTTCGGAATACTGGCGATCCCATCGATGTGTGAGTCCGGTCCAAAACTTGCA
>Ga0007833_1000044_pt1 | contig 25666 bp, 23 predicted proteins | sample CryBogCBE25Jul07_FD_71204 | JGI IMG/M metagenome (GOLD analysis project Ga0007833, IMG submission 71204) | Freshwater microbial communities from Crystal Bog, Wisconsin, USA - CBE25Jul07 | ecosystem: Environmental > Aquatic > Freshwater > Lake | place: Crystal Bog, Wisconsin, USA | collected...
GAGGGAAGAAGCTTTTTCAGCGATCCTGCCCATGTGCACTTGGCTTGTTGATGATCCAGGATCAACCACCCAAGAACCCATCCAGCCAGAAGCAGAAGAAGAAAGATACCGAGATAGAAGGTGGCCGCAGCCTGCAGGCAAAAAAACAGCACCATGAGCGCGACATGCATCGGATTCCTCGACTCTAGGAAACGCTGCAGGAATAAAACGGCTAGCGGAACTCCAGCCCGATAGACCAGCTGCACATGACTAAACTGAGAGGTCACCGGCAGGCTAAAGCAATAAAGAAAGGCTCCAAAACTTGCCCCCAATGGCTTCAGTCCGAATTTTCTAAACACATAGTAGCAGCTGAAGAAATTAAGCAGGTTGCCGATAATGAACCAAAAGGAGAGGGCCCAGGATGAGTCAAGGCCCGCTGCTCGAAAAAGAGCATAAATAAAGCCGGTCCCCCAATGCGTGTCGGAAAATCCAATGGTCGCCGGCCAGGGATAGAAAAACGGGGCGTCTGTAAAACTTTTGCTCAGGCCAACAAGCGATTGGTAAAAATGCTCCAGAACATAGAGATTTAACCTGGAGTCTCCGCTATTGCCTGGAACATGCCCCCCGAGGACCAAGGGATCGATCATTAAAACAAATCCGATCACTAAAAAAAGTAGGGGCCACCAGGGCGCTTTTTTCAACAATCTCATCGCGCTCATCCTAGATGGAATTTTTGGAATCGGACAAAACCTCTTCCCAAAAAGAGCGATCATAGCGCTCCCAAGCATGGCATCCGAAGGGAAGCTGACCGCCGGTTTTTTTCAAACTCCATCGGGGAGCGACCTCGAAAGCGAACGGGAGAGCCGCTTCTGCAGAGGCCACCTTGAACAATGCATCAAATTTTGGTGCCTCAATCGACCAGAATACATCCTCATTGTAAGGGAAGCGCTGCAGTTCTTGCTCCACCGAATGGAGAGTGGCGAAAGGATTCAGAGCATGAAGTGCTGAGATCTTGGTGTACATACCAGCCTCCCATGATTCCAGCGGCGGCCTCCATGCATAGTGACCCCAGCGAGGATAGATGGACCCGTTGACCACCTGCTGGCGGAGAACTCGCAGGTAAGACGCCACCCGCCTGAGTGAAAGACCTCCATTTCCGACACGCCAGAGACCTGGCCCATGATCGCTCGCAAATCCCTTGAACCAAGGTGCCGCAAGGTAATCGTACCCTCCCTCAACCCACTCACGAAGAGTATCACTCAAAATTAGGCAATCCAGCTGAGCAATCAGGAGATAATCCGAAGCTATAAACCTTTCATAAAAAGGACTCGCTTTCAGGAGACGATTGTAGCCTTCAATTCCCGAAAAACAGACATCAGGGAATCTCTCCACAGTTTCACCAGATTGGATGATTGCACCCAAATCCAGCGATTCCGGCGCTACAAAACAGATCCCATATTCAGAGAGGTGCTTTCTGATTGATGTGAGCGAGATCTCCTGATCAGGCGAGAGTTGAGTGCGATAAATCGGCACTACGATCCGACATCGTGAATCATTCATGAGATCATCCTCTCGGCAGGCGATGCCTCCAGTTCTGACGCCACCACACCACATCAGTTATCCATCTCCGATAATGCATCTGGAGTCTTGCAACGAGGATCATGAGTGAGAAAGGCAACCACCCGTAGCGGGCAAAGCCTCTCCTCAAAATGCACCGACGGGCCAAATCAAAATCCCTGTGTCGTGGGGACTCAAGCAAGAGAAGAGACAAGGCGAATGCCCAACACTGTTTCAGTCTGCATGTGCTACCGTAGAAAACGGTGCAGGTCGTCCTCACAAAACGATCCAACCATTGATTCTGTAAATGCTCTTGAAACCGATCCCTGGCCTGAAAAAAGTTCTCATTCAAGCTGCCTGCTGATTTGTGAATGAGAGGATAATCGATCACGTAGCAGGAAAGTCCCAACCTCATGGTGTTGAGGCATAGGTCCGTCCCATAAAAATGATACCCCTCCAGTCCCTCCGAGACGTTGATACCTCGCCTGTTTTTAATCACGAGAAAGCATTCATCAAGGGAAGATGCCTCCCCCCCATTGTGGAAACCCCAGTTCCGCCCTCCTTGTTCATCGTAGAAATGCCCGATGCCTCTTTGATCCTTCCGTGATATCCCGGCTATTCCAAAGAGACTTGCCGTCCGATCCTTGATGGAGATCTCCCTGATGCGCTCGAGCAAAAGAGGCGATGATAAATCACCAAACTCAATGTCATCATGCATGACTATGATCAGATCGCCTTGAGCTTCCTTTAGAAAATGGCGGATTGCTCCATAACAGTCCCACTCACCTGCAGAGTTATCAAGAACCAGCAACTCCGTTGCGGTAGGAAAACTGTGCCTGATTCGATCACTCAGGTTGCCTGCGGATTGCTCATCCCTGCAAAGGCAACAGACTGACATGCTTAGCTCTGTGTGATTAGATACGGACACAATTCCAACATCTTTAGCATTGAATGCATTCGATAACCAAGCCCCGATCCCGCATCGCAAAAATGACTTTAAAAACTTCGGCTTACTCGTTTTCGAATCCTATTAAAGCCTAACTGGTTTGTAGTTCCTTTAAAATAAAGGATCTACTTTCGCCGCATCCTTAGTAATCGTAAAAACTGACGATTCTGCTGACTCCTGGAACATGTGTCAGAACCCCACGAAACCCGGTATGCTCCGGAATAATTCCAAAAAGTCGCTCCAAGGCGTGCAGCATAGTTCCGTCGACATGGAGAGGCTCCTCGGGGTAATCATCCCATTGAAGATTCAGATCCAATAAGGGCTTGAAGGCAGCAGGCCTCATCCAGAAAAATGACCCGGCGGGGAAATTAAATTTCCTTCTCTCGTTCTGGATGGAAAAACCCATCTTTTTTGCCAAATCACAGGCCAAGCTATAGTTGTCTCCCCAATCATAGATATTAGGGTCATCAGGATAGATAATTCCTATGCTTTGATCTTGCAGCATGCGCTCAACAATCCGATCAAGCATCAAGTGCTTTCCCCCGATCATATTCTCAAAGAGGAAATGATTCCAATCCCTGACGGCATGACTACCGGAATGTAAGGATTTTTTAAGATGAATATGCCCAATGATCTCGTAACTATCCTTGATCTGCGGAAGAAACCCACTAAGAAATGGGCCGATATCTCGACCTCTATTAGGGTAAATGTTGATTTCTTTCACTTCAATTCCTGAGCGGGACATCAAGGTAATGATTTTCTGCTCATTCCTCTTACTCGTTGTACTGATATAAAGGTGTGGCTTTAGTTTTGTTTGTTTAAGGCGTTTTATTAGTTGAGGGAGCTCATCGGTGTAATGAATGTGTATGTGAAGCGCGGATCTCACTGTGGAGGGCGCATCTCCCTCCGATTCTCTTGTCCCAGGCGTGAGTACTTCCGACAACCATGTCCCCGCGGGACGTTTGTTTTTTATAAAATGAAGGAAGGGGTCACCCTGACCATCGGGGTGCATTTCAGCGTAGACCCCAGGATGAAAGCCTGGCATTGGCTTTCTTTGCAGAAATCCCGTCGAATAGATCCGAAGATATTCTGCAGCAAGATAGCCTTGGTCTCCAGGAGTATCGGGTAGTGAAAAATTACGATTGAAATCTCCACATGTTGAAATTAGGGAAGCATTGACTCTCAAGGATGCTTTTCTTTCCAGAGATTCACGGATACAGAGATCCAGATTTTTACGGACCCTCTCATGAAGAGTAGTTGCTGGGATATCCTGCTCTCTTTCATTCTCCCCAACGATACATTTAATTTTTTCCGAGGGAATAGAGGGGAAAATAGAGCGCGTGCTCGAGTAGTCTATCGCATGCAACTGAAGCTGGAAATCAGCGATGCTGGCACTAAATCTAGCAAGATCATGTTTTTTAGCGCTTAGCGTTCCATTGGAAATAATACTAACGATTGGGATATTATATCTCCATGGAAGCTTTATATACTTTGAAACATCTTCTCCGATGAATAGACACAACTCCAATCTTTCTTGAAGAAAGAGCTGCTTGATATGCTTGCCAAGCGTGTTGGATATATTCTGATTTACAGGCCCTAAAACAAAAGGGGATTTTTGTTTGAGGACATTTTCTACAAACTCGTTGATGTAAATAATAACGACATTATTTCCCTCTGAAAGGTTCCCATAAAACTGATCAGTGGGCACCCCGCAAATAGGTTCCCGCGCGTCATCAGCGATAACAAGAATTGTTTTTTTATTTTTATCGAAATGAGCCTCTTTATAAAAAGGCTCTAATTCACGTTTGCTTCTCCTCCCAAAAGCCAACTCATGAAGGCTTGGGTATTTTTCCCACTTTAGGAATGGAATTTTATGCTTCACCAATTGTTCGCCAATATACCCTTTGGGGAGGGGCAATCGAGGCCTTGAGACAGCTTTATTTAATGGATCATCCATTCTTTTATCCACTTACCTATCTACCCATTCAGTTCTTGCTAAGTAGTTGGTTCAGTCTTTCCCGCCAGTTCTTCCTCCACCAATGAAGGTCTGCAACAATTCGATCGACAATCACTCCTAACTTCGAAGTGGCCCCCGGCGGTGATATCGCAATAGAAAAAACATTTGTTTTTCCAGTTAGTTGAAAATAATCAGCTAAACTAAAACCATGTGATTCAAAGCATTGTTTTGCTATTTTTTTATCAGACATGAGTGAAGCTAATATTTCAAGACCAAAAATTTGAGCTTCTTTAATATTTGAATCAATTGCAATCCTTGCCAGTAAGTATTTTGCGACTCCAGGATCACCAGACTGATATTTTTCTGCATTAGGAAATATTTTTAAGATCTCCTCGACATCCTCAATCTGCAGAAAATTTTTGATGATCTGGCTATACTCAAAGCGATCCCTAATGACATTATCCAATGTATATGAACTGGTGTTTTTTTCCTTATTTAAAACCCGAAAACGCACCAATGGTTCGGATAAAACCTTGATTTCGTTTCTCATACAGAGTCGCGTCCAGTACTCAAAGTCGGCAGTTTGCCGGTAGTTCATATTGTAATACCCAAGTGAGTCATAGCACTCCTTCCTAATCATAAGACTCGGATGACAGAGGCAATTCTTATGATAAAAAAAATAATTTAGCCATTCGTGACGACTTCTGTCTGCTTTATTAAAGATTTGAAAGTATGACTGAGCGGTTGGATGATTATTTTCCATCGCAATCTCACTCCCTTCCTCATCAATAATTGTTGCGTTGGTAAATACAGCCCCGACTTCAGGCTCTGAATCAAGTAAGGCTACCTGCTTTATCAGTTTATTATGTTCCCAAACATCATCAGAATGATGAATGGCTACATATTGGCCCCTTACCATACCAGACTTCAGCACCTTATTAATAAGGCCACGTTCCGTCTTTTCACTTCTAAAAAACCTAATTCTGGAATCTCTATATGAGTTGATGATCTCCCAGGAACCATCTGATGAAAGGTCGTCCGCGATGATCAGTTCATAATCCACGAACGTTTGATTCAGGACACTTTCAATTGCCTGACTAACGAACGCCTCGTGGTTATAGGATGTCAGTATTACAGAAACTTTGGGGATGGGCTTATGGTCGGTCATGTTTCCTGAATTTGTATGCGTTTGTTGAGTCCATGTGACCTTCGCGCCAAAATAATGCTCTAAAGCCTTCTCAGCGCCCAGAACTTACCGCTTTTGCAATTAAACCGCAAATCGATGATACCTGAACTGCAGAGATTCCCTGGCCCGTGGGTAGTACAATCACCCTCTTAGCCACAAGTTCGGTTGCCGTGAGTCCGATACCGATTCCAGGCTGAAGCGTTCTATAGGGCTCCATGTGATGACATCCTGGCCAGAAATATTTCCTAGCAATGATGTTTTCGGCGTGCAAGAAATTTACGAGTTCATCCCTTGATCGCGTGCAGGCACCTTCATCGACTTCAATCACCACATACTGGTAATTGTTCTTCTCAATAGGATCATAGTCGATAACGGATACTCCCGGAATGCCAGTCAGACCTTTGCGATACGCTTCGTAATTAGCCCTATTAACTTTAATGATTCCATCCATGGCCTCCAAAGAAGTGATCCCCATGGCCGCGCAAACCTCATTCATTTTCCCATTGATTCCGGGACAGACAACATTGTCGTAGCCCTTGAAACCGAAGTTTCTCATAAGCCTGATTTTTTCGGCTAGCTCGTAGGAATTGGTAACAACGGCTCCACCCTCAAGCGAATTGATAAACTTAGTCGCATGAAAACTGAATACTTCGCACTCTCCGAATCCTCCGATCATTTTTCCTCCCATTGAGCAACCAAAAGCATGGGAGGCGTCGTACATCACCCTGATCCCCTTGCCCTTGGCAATGCTCTCAATCTCTTCCACCTGGCACCCCCTCCCCCAGAGGTGAACCCCTATGATTCCAGTTGTTTTTTTTGTGATTTTCTTCCTGATATCATCGGGATTGATGTTGTGCGTCTCTGGATCAATATCTGCAAACACCGGCTGAATTCCCTGCCACTGAAGCGCGTGAGCAGTTGCAATGAATGTGTAGCTAGGCACGATCACCTCACCTTGAAAATCCAAAGCCCGCGCAGCGATTTCAAGCGCCACCGTGGCATTACACATCACCACGGCATGTTCAACCCCAGCAATCTCGGCAATCTTTTTTTCAAACTCCTGAACATAGATCCCATTATTGGAAAGCCAGCGTCGGTCAAGGATGTCATTGACCCGCGCCAGAAACTTCTTGCGGTCTCCGATATTTGGCCCTCCTACATGAAGAGGAGGGGGGAGCCCACCGATTGAAGCAGTTTCCTTGCAGCTAACGTTCTTCATACAGGAAGATATCTAAATTGCTTCATTAAGGCGCTGGCTCTTTCCTCGATGAACGCTATTTCATCGGAGTTCAACTCTTTCCTAAAGCGTTCACACTGCTCCGTGGAGATTTTTTGAAGTGTTTTTTTCTTCCAGTCCATTGTTTCGATAGGTTCCAGTTGATTTTTTTGATTCAACTCATGAAAGGAGAGCATTTCTGGGGAAAAATCGAGCCCTAACCATGCGCAGAGATTACGAGCATTCTTTTCAGGGTCGGTCACCAGATCCTCATAGCGTAGTAAGTAGCTTGAGATTGATTTATTTATCTTGAGAACTTTGGTAACGTTTTCATTATTTTTGACCCATTCATCGGCAACAGTCTGAGCATCCGTGGAAAGAATTGGCTTATAAATGCTAGATGATTCCAAGACAGCCATATCACGGTAAGAGCAGATAACGTCCCTAGGATCACGTACTAGGTGAATGAAGCGTCCCTGTGGAAAAAGGGTTCCCAGTAATTCGGTGTGGGCTGTGTAGAAATTGTTCTTATCACCCCAAAACAAGGCTCCTGGTTTATTTTTCCATGCATACAACGAATATATCGCGAGACATGCATCTCTGTAGGTTTTTGGAGGAGTTTTGGATAACTCCTCGTACATCTCATGATCAGAAATTCTCCAAGTAGGAAATTTTTTAGTAGCAAAAACAGCCTCAGTGAATTTGGCGATATTTGTCTTTTCGAGCCAGTCACTCAGTGACCAATGAGAAAATTGCGGCCAGAGCCAACACATAAATCCCCCCTCAGGTGGAATGCATATTTTTGGATGGGATGTCAGGATTAACCGTAAAAGAGTAGTTCCTGACCGCGGATTCCCCAAAATAATTATAGGGCTTAGCTTATTCACTCTCACTTATAATCTACTAGGTTAATGGGGTGATGCATAGAGCACCGTCTCCCAATCCATTGTAGTCATATGATCTAGAGAAAACATATATTCAGGATGGATATTATCGATATAGCGTGCCAGTTCTGTGAAATGCTCAGGCCGGTGATAAACACATAACGCCATACGAGGCTTAAATTTTCTTATAGAATTTTCCGCACCTTTTAATGCTTCTAATTCAGCACCCTCAATATCCATTTTAATAAAATCAATTTTGTGAACCTGATTGTTCTCTACTAATTCGTCTATTGTTGTAGATTGTGTTTTAATAAGAATGCCGCTGCTGTTTTCTTCTTTATTTATTCTCGTAGCAGGCCCATCACATAAGAACTCCATTTCAACTCCAACCTTGGACCAAAGGGGTTTTTCAATAATATTTATTCTTCTTGCTAATTCTGGGTTGAGTTCAAGATTACGCTGCATAATTGACAAGTTTTCAGGCATGAATTCATAAGAGTAAACATTTCCACTACTGCCGGATAAATAAGAAAAATAAAGGGCACTATCTCCCCAGCAGGATCCACCATCAATCACAACATCACCTTCCTGAACATAAATATTGTTTCGAGGATCCGAATATTGTTCTAAATCAAAAATAATATTGGGTCGTTTATTAGTAAGGAATGCCTTTATCGGAAATCCCATGCTATATAATGACCTCTTTTGAAGCTCCCATCCTAGAAAAGATGTTTGTATTTTTTCTTTATCATCAGAAGGTTCCTCTCTAGCAGGCAACCATCGAAGGTTATCCCCCCTCCATTTTACCTTCCATGCCCCACCTGTAAGGTGATAAAGAACTGTGTTTTCAAGAATGGTACGGGAATGGTCATCCCTCAAACGAGCGTGCAACCAGTTGAGTTCGTCCATCAGGTGACTCCAATTAGCCCATGCTGGGAGTTCTTGAAGTTGCGACAACTTTTGTTTAGAGGAAAAAGTGTTTTTGAATTTACCCCAGAGGCTTTGTTTACAACCCAAGTGATCAAGTAGTTTTTTTTGGAATAAGTTCATTTTTAATATTATTCTAATCAAAATAATGCTGCGTGTGGATGCAATTCATTTAGACTGCTTTAGCTTGTTCATCTGCTGACGCATTAGGCTGGTGATACTTTCTTAACACTTCCCTAGGATCGCCAACAGCTGCGATCCGTGAATTCTGGATGAGTAGAGCCCGATCTGCAAAGCGCTCCATAGCTTTGGGATCATGCGTCACGAGGATGATGGTCTTGCCCTCTTTTTTATATCGCTCGAAAAGGGCAAAGCATTTCTCCTGAAAGACAAAATCACCAACGGCCAGCACCTCATCGAGAAGCATGATGGGAGCGTTGATCTTAGCAGCCACAGAGAAAGCCAACTTCACAGACATGCCGCTGGAGTAGTGCTTCACCTGGAGTTCCATAAAGTTCTCCAACTCCGCAAAACGCACAATTTCATCATAGCATGCATGAATCTGGCTTCGCGTGAGTCCGAGAATTGTGGCATTTAGGTAAACATTCTCCCTCCCAGTAAGTTCGGGATTGAACCCAACGCCCAGTTCAAGCATCGGTGCAATTCGTCCGTGAATGGTGAACTCGCTTCCTTTATCCGGGAGATAAATCCCGGCTAGAATCTTCAACAACGTGGACTTGCCCGATCCATTTCGGCCGATGATGCCGAAGAACTCTCCCTGCTGAATTTCAAAACTTATGTTATCAAGGGTCTTGCGGACCTCCCGTTGATTCCGGACATGAAATTTCATGAACCGCTCACGCAATGTGCCGCGACGCTCCTGAGGAAGACGAAATGTCTTGGATAAATTTCGGACGGTAATGGCCGGGGAGGGCATGCGGTTATTGAGAAGAAGAGTGAGAAAGAACCCGATCAACTTCGGCAGTCAATCGATTGACCGCTTCTGTGATTGAAAGGGTTCCTGACTCTATGAACACCTCCGGTTTGAGCGGCGGCTCGTAAGGAGAATCAATCCCGGTAAAGCTCGCGATCAGGCCCGCCCTGGCTTTTCGGTAGAGTCCCTTGGGGTCACGTGACTCACAAACTGTCAGCGGGGCTGCCACATGTACTTCCAGAAAGACAATTCCTTGTTCTTCACATCCCTTTCGAACCTCATCACGTTCCTGTCGAAGAGGAGATATCAGGGAGCAAATCGAGACTATACCAGAACGCGCCGCCATCTTGGCGATTGCTCCGGCTCGCCGAATATTCTCCTTCCGATCCATGTCGGAGAATCCAAGATCCCGGCAAAGCTCATCCCGCAACCTGTCCCCATCAATAATCATGGGCGTATTGCCACGTGAACGGAGAAATTGGGCAACCCCCTCTGCAAGGGTCGATTTGCCAGCACCTGAGAGACCAGTAAGCCAAATAATCATAAGAAGTTTTGAAAATTATCTCCTTTAAAGATCTTCCACCATGTCTGCCTCTTTCCACTTAAAAACGGCAACTCCCAAGCAAAAGATCAGAAAACTGATACTCAGGTCGTAACAGTAGCCCATTTTCGTAAGGCTCCCAATCCCAACAAGGATATAGCGGGAGTACTCCACGATCCCACTCATGGGATTGATAAATTCATAAAATCTGTATTTTTCCGGCACATTGCTCATGGGGTACATGATTGGGGTGAACCAAAAACCGAGTTGAGTCACTACTTCCCAGAGGCTCAGCATATCCCTCACCTTAACGACAATAATGCTGAGTATCAGCCCAATCCCAATGGCAAGAAGGTAGAGCGCGATAACCAATGGGATGAACCAGAGCATCCGAGGCGACCATTTAACTCCGTCAACCACAGCGAACACGAGAAAAACAATCAGATTGAAGAAAAACCCAATGAATGCACTGGAAACAGCCGCCATCACAAGAATGATCCTCGGAAGGTAGACTTTTCGGATCATCTGGTAGTTACCGATGAATCCGTTCATGCCTGCGTTGGTGGCCTGCACAAAAAAATCCCAAATGATGATTCCAAGCAGAAGAAAGAGCTTATAATGAGGGGCATTCTGCTTCATCACCACCGTGAAGACGACATAGAGAACGCCGAACATGGCGAGCGGTTTCATCAAAGACCAGACATAGCCCAAAATACTGCCGTAGTAGCGCATCTTGAAATTCGTCCATGTCAGCGTCGTAAAAAGACGCCATGCATAGGCTAATTCAGGATGAATGAAGGAGATCAATGAAGGATATTCAGAGTTGGATTCCCTAAAATAGAGCAATCAATACTGCTTTTCGACCCAATTCTGGTAAGCCCCGCTGGTGACGTTTTTCACCCAGTCCTGATGATCAAGATACCATTGCACCGTTTTGCGAATGCCAGTTTCGAAGGTCTCAAGCGGCTTCCAACCAAGCTCCCGGTTGATTTTACTGGCATCAATGGCATAACGGCGGTCATGACCAGGGCGGTCAGTCACATACGCGATCTGCTCCTTGTAGCTCTTGGCATCGGCGCGGGGAGAGAGTTCGTCCAAGATAGAGCAGAGGGTGTGCACCACGTCCAAGTTCGGTTTTTCGTTCCATCCACCGATATTGTAGGTCTCCCCTGCTCTCCCAGCTTCCAAGACACGGCGAATAGCAGAAGCATGGTCCTTCACGTAGAGCCAGTCACGAATCTGCTGACCATCGCCGTAAATCGGAAGGGGCTTCGCGGATAGGGCGTTGTGGATGACCAAGGGAATCAGTTTCTCAGGAAAGTGATAGGGGCCGTAGTTGTTGGAGCAATTCGTCGTGAGGACAGGCAGGCCATAAGTATGATGATAGGCACGAACCAGATGGTCGGAAGCCGCCTTGCTCGCGGAGTAGGGGCTATTCGGTTCATATTGCTTGCTCTCGGTAAAGGCGGGATCTGTCACTGCCAGGGATCCATAGACCTCGTCTGTCGAAACATGGAGGAAGCGAAAGTTCTTCTTCCCCACGTCATCAAGGCAATTCCAGTAGGCACGTGCGGCCTCGAGAAGGGTGAACGTACCGACGATATTGGTCTGGATGAACTCGGCCGGCCCATGGATGGATCGGTCGACATGGGACTCGGCAGCAAAATTCACAATGGCTCTCGGTTGATGCTCTGCAAAGAGGCTTTTGAGCAATTCAGCATCTCCGATATCACCGCGTACGAAATGATGCTTTGGATTGCCCTTCAGAGAAGCAAGGTTCTCAAGGTTGCCCGCGTAGGTGAGCTTGTCGAGATTGATGACGTCGTCTTTTCCTAGAGAAAGCCAATCAAGCACGAAGTTGGAACCGATAAAGCCGGCACCACCGGTAACGAGTATTTTATTCATACAAAAAGTTAGTAATTCAATTTTTTGAACGCTGGGGCAACCTAGTCGTACTTCTCGCATTCTTCAAAAGAGGCAGCAGCAGCATCCTTGGGGGAAACCATGGGTGTGATTCCGATCTCGATAGGCCAAGTAATGGCAAGCTTGGGGTCATCCCAACGGAGAGAACGCTCATCCTTCGGTGAGTAGGGTGCCGAAACCTTGTAATGGAAATCAGCTGAGTCACTGAGAACCAGGAATCCATGCGCGCATCCGGGAGGGACCCAAAGACGCTCATGAGCATCCGCTGTCAGCATGTAGCCATCCCAGACCCCAAAGGTGGGTGAGCTTTTTCGCAGATCCACAAGGACATCGAAAACGCTACCGGAAGTAACCCAGACAAGCTTTCCCTGTGCTGCATTTCCGGACTGGTAGTGGAGCCCTCTCAGCACATGCCGAGCTGAACGGCTATGATTGTCTTGGACGAAATCAATATCCAATCCGAGAGAGCGGAATTTTTCCCGGCTCCAAGACTCAAGAAAGAATCCACGAGCATCACCAAAAACCTGTGGTTTCAACAGGAAGGCATCATGGATTTTTGTTGGAAGCTTGGTCATTTTTTCCTTCGGGTAAGTACTTCCCTGAGATAAACGCCGTAGCTCGACTTCCCGAGATTGGCGATCGAGCGTTCAAAGGCAGCCTCATCGAGGAAGCCCATTTGCAATCCGATCTCTTCAAGACATGAAATCCGAAGGCCCTGCCGATGCTGGATAACCTGCACGAACTGTGCCGCATCAAGCAGGGAATCATGTGTTCCGGTGTCGAGCCAAGCCGTACCTCGACCGAGTTTCTGTACGCTCAAACGCCCCTCCTCCAGATAAACCCTATTCAGATCTGTGATCTCGAGTTCACCACGTGAGGATGGCTTGAGGGTTCGAGCTTTCTCCACAATGTCTGAGCTGTAGAAGTACAGGCCGGGAACAGCAAAGTTGCTCTTGGGTTCTGCAGGCTTCTCTTCCAGAGAGATCGCGCGTCCCTTGGAATCAAATTCCACAACTCCGTAGGAAGTCGGGTCGGCCACTTCGTAACCGAAGACTGTTGCGCGATCCTTGAGGGCATCCGCCTCAGCCAGCGTCTCGGTAAAATCATGTCCGTAAAAGAGATTATCCCCGAGCACCAGGGCAACTGGCGCGCCAGCCAGAAAGTCGGCCCCAATCAGGAATGCCTGAGCAAGCCCTTCGGGACGGGGTTGTTCGGCATATTCAAACCGCACGCCAAACTGCGAACCATCCCCCAGTAGCCTGCGGAAGGCAGGGAGATCATGTGGGGTCGAAATAATCAGGATCTCGCGAATCCCGGCCAGCATCAGTACAGAGATCGGATAATAGACCATTGGCTTGTCATAAACAGGCATCAGTTGCTTGCTGACCGCGAGGGTCAATGGATGCAACCGGGAACCGGAACCTCCAGCAAGAACGATACCTTTGCGATTAGTCATGACGGGCATGGAATTAAAATTGTTGTTTTCTAGCATCTCTGAAGAGAGACGCTCAACTTGTAAGAATCTGGGATTTGTGACCTTTGGTATGAAAATAGACAAGGGTTGCCGGCACAAGGATCCAGCTCAACAAGCCAAGGAATAGGCAGAAAGAATACCAAGCTGGCGCCTTGAATTGGAAAACAACCTCATGCGACCCTTGGGGCACATAGGTAGATATCAAAGCAGCCTCCGCCGGATAGACATCGGAAGTTTTGCCATCGACCGTGGCAGTCCAATCCGGATGATAAGCTTGAGTCACGACAAGCCATCCTGAGGCTGCTGAGGGGACGTTGAAGTGCAGCGCTTGATCCATGGAACTCTGTTGAGCGGCTAAGGGTATTTGCTGAAAAGGCTGCCCTCCAGAGGTCTGATATTTTGCAAGAAGTTCTATCTGGTTTGAGCCTTTCGCGGTCCCTGCAAACCCAGGAATCGATTGGTCAATAAAGCTCGTCTCCACTGTAATCAGGCTCTTGGGAAGAAGTTGGAGGACCGCAGGGGCCAATGCATAACTTTTATGGGGAAGCACCACGAAATCATGTGCTAAAAAAGCGGGATAAAGTGACGTTGTATTTGCTAGAACTACGAAAAATTGATTTTCAAACAATACAGGGAAGATTCCACGCAACGCTTTCTGCAAATCCTGGGGCGTGTTGATATCCTGCTTGTCGATGAAGATGTAACTGCATCCCATGAGACTGAGTCCGGCCCTGATTCCCTCTTGAGAACTCATTGATGCATTCTGAAGGGATCGTCGCCAGACAAGACCAAAGTAGCTGTTGAATGCTTCCTGCTCGATTGGTTTGCCGGTCAAGGAGGGTAACTGAAGGTAAAAGTAACGGCCCGAGAGTGGATAGATGGCCCCCCTATTCGGAGCAGCCTTAAGGCTCGCCGCGATCTGCTCAAAAGCTTGATAGGTTCCAGAGGGAAGACTGCCGCTACTGTATCGAGACAGGTAAGCTGCGTAGTCAACCACCAAAAGAATGATTATAAGGGTCGTTACGATCCCCGAGGAAGATTCCTTAATCCTGAAACTTTTGATGAAAAGAGATGCACCCAAGCCGAAAAGCAATGCAACGGCCAAGGATCCACCTACCTGCCATATCGACCAAGGAGCGCGGATATCGTGTGCAAAGGGCAATAACTCATAGATGCGGAAAGCAGGCACCAAAAGATATACAATGAGCGCGGCGATTCTGGCCCAGTCGCGGCGGGGATGGTTAGGCCAGAGCATCCAGAGAAGAACACCCTGACTGACCGAAACAACCCAAAAAATCGGGATCGTAAAATCAGGAGCGCCTGCACCAGCTTTCAAAAAATCAAGCAACCCTTGTGCGATACAACGAGGTCCTGCGCTCATCCAGCTTAGGAAGAGCAACATCCCAAAAACCACTTTGAGTGCGCGGAGCAAGTTATCCGAACTTTCCTCGTAGGACTCCCTCGAAGTGCGCCACCAGGCAAGCAACCCCACGGAAAGAGCCACGATTCCGACATAGAACCCTCCCTGATCAGCCAGATATCCGGCGGGCATACCCTGCTGAAGGACGTTCCCACGATCGAGCCACGACAGAACAGTCTTGAATGAGAAATTCAGCTGCCAGGAGGCGAAGGGATCAAACTGAAATAGCGCCAACCACTGCATCTCGCGCAAGGTCGGCAGAAGGGGAATGACAGCCAATGGCAGGTAAATGATGAATGAACGCCATAGACCGGACAGAAAGCCGGACCTTTCGTCACGATTTGAAACCAGAAGACAGAGAGTAAAAAAGACCAATAATGGAGCAAAAGCGACAGCCAACTTCAAAAAGGTGAGGGACATCCCAGCACCCAGCAGGGCCAAGATCAGCGAGTTTTTCCATGACGGTACATAGCAGAGTTCAATGAGAGCGCGCAGAATCCAAGGAGCAAACACCATTGCAAAAACAACAGGGAGATGTTCGTTACCTGCTACACGCAGGGCCATCTGTGGACCCAAAATATATGCCAATCCACCCAGCCATGACGCCGTATCATCACCAGACCATCGCTTCAACAAGGAAGCCACTCCAAGCCCACCCAAAAAGAGGGCTGTTATCGTTGCAAGTTTGGCACCAAGAATCAAACCAAAGGGCAGGATAAAAAGTTTTAGAACAAGATATAGAAGCGCAGTGGTCAGTCCAGGGGCTTGAGATCCCCCCCCAAGAAACATGGCACTCCACCACGAACTCCATGGATGAAAGTCGATCGCCTTGGAAACATTGGCCAAAAGTTCCTGATCTGTTGGGTCCTTGAAAATCCAAAGAGAACCGATGATGAGACTTGCCACTAGGCAGGCGTTGAACGCTTTGGAATTTTTCATGTGAAATGAGGTTTTACCGGGTAGGGGAAGGCATACGCTTAAAGACATAAATAGCCTCCGTTTCAAGATCATAACCTTCAATTGACCTGAAACTCCGCCAAAATAGTTCAGGCCGATAAACGTCCCGCCAGTAGGCATCAATCATCTCCACTTCCTTATAAAAAATTCCTTTGCTCTTGTAATCTTCAATTACCTTGAGGACCTGCATGACTTGAGATCCAAAAACAATGATGTAGTCGGGCATCGTCAGGCCCTTGAAATGGATTTGCGGGAGATTCTTGTACTGGTCCTCCCCTTGCTGATGCGGATTAAGCTGCCAGGCATAGAGGGCCTTTGGAGCATGATACATCAGTGGATAGGTCATGTAATCCGGGAGAACCCAGATCGTGTCGCCCTCTGAAAGATGGGTGTTAATCCAATCAGCGGCGGGGCGATAAGGCTCCTTCATTGGTAAGAGAAGTTCCCTGATAAACTCGAGTGCTATAAAACGGTGTTCCTTTTTAACCGTAGAGGAGGCGTGCAGGAGGTTGGTCCAAAAGCAAAGGAAGGCCACGATCACGAAAAGAGCCCGGTGACTTCCGCACAAAAGCAGGAGTGTCCTGACTTCAAGAGCAATGAAGACTGGTATTAAGGGGACAAGATAGCGGATGTCGGCTAACAAGGAGAGCGTGGTAACCTGCGGAGAGAGCAAGGAAACGCCAGCTGTATAAACCATCACGACCATCAATCCCCGCCACAACCAAGCATCCCGCTTGATGAAGGCGACCACCACGGAGGCTAGGATCACCCCGCCCACCATGAACTGGGCCGCATCCATATCCCTGAAGCTCAATAAAAAGAATCTAAACCGTTCCCATATGCTGACTGATTGCACATAGGCGCCGTATTTGCAGGCAAAAGGATTCCAGAAGAGGGCAACAAGCAGGCATCCAATAACTGAGATTCCGCCCAACTTTACCAGCAGGCCTAAAGGAATGCGATTCTTGTGCCGTTCCCAGAGGTAGTAATCAATCCCCAGACAGCAGAGCAAGGCGGCACAGTTCAAGTAGCTCGCACAAAATAGAATGATTATTAATGCTGCCATCCAGAAGGCTTTACGCCTATCCCAATCCGCTTTGAGATAGAGCATGGTGATCAGAGCGCTCAGTAAAAGTGCCGGCGCATAATATCTGGACTGTCTTAAAAAGAGCATCAGCGAGACGTTTCCCAAAATGCCCATCACTACCACCAAGATCGTGGAGGGGCGCAACTGCTCCTTCCATGCAGAGAATGCAAAACAGCACATCAAGGCAAACCCGATCACCGCAAAGGGGAGTCTTGCGGCATAAGAGGTTGGCCCCAGAATCCTGATAGGTAGGGCAGCCAAGTAGGCGGATAGCGGAGGAGTCGATCGATCATGCAGATCCCTCAGCAGGATTCCCTCCCTGTAAGCGGTTATATTTCCACCATGTACAGCCGACGTATCTCCAGTCTGAAGGATCCCTTGGGCGGCCAATGAGACCATGCTCTCGTCATCCCAAAGCGAATAGCTTCCGAGATTCCAAAACAGCATGAAGCCCGAAACTGCTAGAAAGCAGAGAAGAATCAGTAGGCTTAGCGAATTGAAGTTGAGTTTCTTCTCTTGGTTCATGGAGTGCTTGGAAGCAGCGAAGGAAATAGCGAAAAACTTCTTTTAGATAACTAGAATAAAGTTAATTTTTCAGCTTATCGAATTCAACTATGCAGTCTCCCTACATTCTGAAATTTCAAAAACTTCGCCGGAAATTTTTCTTGCAAGGAGGGCTTCTGATATTGGTGTTTTGGGCGATTCTGTATCTACCACACCTCAGAACCTCTCCGAGATGGTATGGCGATGAAATCCTGACTTTGGATATCGGCAAGTCACTTGTCCACGGGGATTTGGCAAATCGTGCAGTCTACTGCACCTTTGTTTCTCCGACGTATAATTATCAGATGGGGTTTGCGTTTTTGACGGGGCTTTTTTCCAAAATCACAAATGGAGACATTCTGGGGGGACGTTTGTTTTCCGCTCTGATTGGTTTGCTCACAGCGTGGACCGGTTTTTATTTTATAAGCCGAAAAATTGGGTTCATTTGGGGATTGTTCTTTGCATTTTTACTCTTGGGATACTCTCAGTCTATTATCCATTATCGGTGGATTTATCCTCATGATGCCGTTGGATTGGGAGTATTGGGATCGACATTACTTCTTATGCGGCCCTCTAGTGCAAGGACTGATTGGAAAGCGGGGCTCTTCCTGAGTATTGCCGCCTTTTCCCACCTGCTTGCCATTCATGCAACGGCAACGTCCTTGCTATGCAGATTGAAACGCCCCTCTTCATGGATCCGAATCTGCACACCCCCTTTCTTAATAATTACCGGTAGCGCTTTCATTGTCTGGTTGCATTTCCATGGTTGGCTCTTTGAAGATTTGTGCTCCTTACGGGATATTTACGGACGTTACAGTGCAGAAAACGGAGCTGGCTTCCAAAAAGTCATTAATTTCACCCAGTTTTTCATTCAGGATTATTTTCACTTGCTTGCTTTTGCAGGGTGCCTTCTCTGCCTGCGCAAGAGGACTTATATCATTCCTCTAATGGCCATAGTGATGGTTTTCCTGTTAACCCAGAATCGCAGGAACTTGCCCCTGTTTTACTATCAGGCAATGACTGTATTGCCTGTTCTCGTGGTGGGCTTAACTTTCGGGGCCCATTTTTTAATTTGCAGCTTCGCAAAAATTATCCCGGTAACATTTCTCCGCAAACGTTTCTTGGGAGCGCTTCTAGTCCTACTCATGATTGTCAACGGCGCTTGTAAACTCCCGGCCGTCCTCTCAGGAAACATTGTCACCCGAGTGGATCCTTGGGTTATCTCATCCATCGAGGACTATGATACCACTGCGGCATGGCTTAACCAACACACTGGAACAAATGATCTGGTCATTGCTTACTGGACGCTTGGATGGTTATTGAAATGTCATACAGCTGATATTCTGACAGCAACAGCTTGGGCGGGAGCGGCAGCAGGAGATTATTACCCAACACCGCCAAGTCATGAGCGGTTTCGTTGGGAGGCTGATATCAGAAAGGCCAAATATTTTGTCCTCACAGATCTGGACCAACGCTGGGCGCTGGGGCAAGGAGATGCCATGAAGGTGGTAGAAGGCGCTGGAGTCCCAAATTGGCCCGTCGTCTATACTTGCGGAACCACAAAAGTACTGGCAAACCCTCAACAAGTACCAACCCAATAATCAAGAGGTCTTGATGGCGTAGATTTCAAAAGTGGAGGGGCGGGCAAAGAGAGCTTCTCCTGCCGCCAGAAGAATAGCTAAAGGGGTTAAAAACGCCGCCAGCAACCAGACAAGCTTATTTCTGATACCGGGGAATCCGGTTTTTAGGCATTTTAGAAGCCTGTCCCTTTTTTGATCCACAAGATTAATGATACTATCCGCGTAGCCAATAGGTCCGAACTCCATAAATCTCCATCTTCTTTTCACAATGCTGAACCCCTCTTTTATTAAGGTTTTTTCCAATTCCTTGCGCTTAGGCAACCAAAGATGACGCGGAGGATCAAGATGCAGCCATTTGGATCCGAAAATCGAGGCCTGCCAAGATTCCATATTTACCGTTGAAACGGCAAAAACTCCGCCCGGCACAAGATTCTCCCGTACCAATCTGAAATAGGCGATGGGGTTATCCATGTGCTCGATCACCTGCCATGTTGTCACGATATCATAAGGTGCCGAAGTCTTATCAAAAGCAGCTTGATGGATCGAGCATCGAAGGTGACTTTCAGCCTGCTCGCGTGCCTTATCCATCGGTTCACATCCGCCCACCTCAAAGCCCTGTGTTCTACAAGCTTCAAGGAATAGGCCATCCCCGCAACCCACATCGTACAATCGACGTCCCGCTCCCTTGATTAGGGATCTAACAGTACGCGCACGGCGTTCGTGCCAGTATTTTCTGGCGGTCCCAGCAATACCTCCGAACTTTTTTTTGTTTTCACCACCAAAATATTCGTCGGGGTAGGCCGGTTCTCCCTCTGACTCAACAAGCGTTTTGGTGCCACATTGACCGCATATAAAATGAGTGAACCAGTCTCGCCGTATGAACTTCCCTTCAACCTCCAAATCACATAGGGGGCATCTTCCGATCATGATTTTGAGGATAAGAAAGCGTCCGTTTTACGCAACATGGGCTTTAAGGGAAGACGGGCCCCTGGAGGATACTTCATGGCGGAAGCTAATGTTTTGAGAGCGTAGTCAAAGAGTTTGGGCAGCGGAACCGATGAACTTTCTTGCTCATATTTGGCTGGGCATGGAACTTCTGCCACCCAGAACCCATTCGCCACTGCAAACATCATGATATCACTTGCAAAGGCATGAGTGTCAGAAAAGGTATTGAGTGGAGCAGCCTCCAGAAGACGGCGGGAGTAGGCGCGAAGTCCGCTATGCCATTCTCCAAAAACGGTTCCGAACCACACATTCTGACCAAGTGTCATGATCCGATTACAGATATAGCGATAAAGAGGCATGCCTCCCGCAAGCGCTTCCGAACGTGATCGGATACGACTACCCTGAATCATGTCAAAATATCCCCGGGATACATACTCGACCATGAGATCCGTTAATGAGGGGTCATACTGAAAATCCCCATGGAGTTCGACTGCTACTTCTCCACCTTCATCCAAGAATGTCTTCATCAGACGCTTCAGATTTCCACCATAATTGAAATTCTGTTCGTGGCGGATGGTTCGAATCCCCAGTTGTCTGGCGATTTCGTTCGTCCGGTCTTGACTGCAATTGTCACCCACAACCACACAGTTTTTAAGAGTATCGGGGACGGAGTTATAGGTTTTCTCCAAGGTCTTTTCGACATTGTAGGCCAATACCATGACCATGGTTTTTGAGTTCGGGTTCATCGGGGAAAATAATTTGAAGTCAGATTTTGGAGTACGTTCGCAGGCCGGATTCGATACCATGCCTCGGCCTCCAACCCAAGGCTTTTAGTTTGCCAATATCAGCAACCACCGAGTCCGCCGGCAACGAATTGGCAATGTTCATGCGCGCCGTCATCACTCCTCCCGGCAGACCGATCAACGCACCAAGATCTCCCAACACAATTCCCCGACCAGTGCCGATATTAATGCTGCCGTGATAGCGCCTCTGGCAACACAGTAACAGGGCCGATGCGACATCCTCAACGTGGATATAATCCCTCACACCCATTGGATTATTAAGCTGCAGCGATTTTCCTTCCCGGCGACTTTGAATTATTTGACTGATCAATCGACCGGGGTGCTCGCCAGGCCCATAGGGATAAAAAATCCTCGCCCATGCAAGGGAGGCTTCTGAGTCCGAAAAGATGTTTTTTAATTCCTGATGCAGCCTGTGCTTTTCCTCTGCATAAGGAGATTCTGGCAATTCCAAGCTTGTGTCCTCCAACAATGGAACCGATGCGGGTGCATACTCTGCACACGTTCCCAGAACGACGAAACCGCTTGTTCCCAAATCAATCAAACCTCGAATCAATTGAAGGCTCCAAAGATAGTGCGATTTATTAAGGGGTGAAGTGGTGTATTCTCCGGGAGTTGCGATCCATGCCGCATGAATGCAGGCATCGGGTTGAAAAGCTTTCAACTCATCCCACGGAGGATTTTCCATACGGTTTGGTTTTTCCAACCCCATGATCTCATGCCCGAGAGCCCGAGACTGCCTGCATATTTCACTCCCGATAAATCCCTTGTGTCCGGTGATAAAGATTTTCATCAGATGCTCGATAGCACCGGCAACTGTGAGTCTCTTTCTGATACCACCGGATTACTCAACGGCCATTCAATCGCCAAATCGGGGTCATTCCATCTCACCCCTCCTGTCAGGGAAGGGTCATATGCCGAAGACATCTGATAGGAGACCCGGCAATCATCGCTAAGACATTGAAAACCATGGGCAAAACCAGCGGGAATGTAGAGAGCCCTGTGATTTCTTTCAGATAATTCATAAGCCAGCCAGCGGCCAAAAGTAGGTGAGTCTTTTCTGACATCGACAACGACATCCTGGATGACTCCTGTCACACATTGCACCAGCTTGATCTCCGGAGAGGGATCTCTTTGAAAATGCATTCCCCTAAGCATTCCACGAACCGAAGTGTAGCTCATGTTGGACTGCACCCAATGAGTATTGAGAGCGTGCCTCGCAAACTCCCCGGCGCAGAAGGTTCTGAGAAAGTACCCACGGGCATCAGGATGGGGCGACAGTTCAACCAACCAAACGCCCCGAAGAGAGGTCTCTTGAATAATCATCACACAATCGTTGCCTTGGGGAGAGGAATTATGAATTTACCACCCCTTTTCCTGTATTCCTCCTGCTGCCTCAGGATCTCATCGGCAAAATTCCATGTCAGCAAAAGAGCATAATCGGGCTGTTTCTCAAGCAAGGCCTTCGAAGAGACAATCGGAAGATGAGTGCCGGGGGTGTATCTACCCTGCTTGTAGGTGCTTCTATCAGCCACAAAATCAAGCGTCTCTAGTCCAACGCCGCAAAAATTCAGCAAGGTACTTCCCTTTGCTGAGGCGCCGTAAGCGGCAATGCTTGCACCTTTGTTTTTGAGATCGGCAAGAAGCTTGACAAGCTCTTCCTTGAGTATCACTACGCTCTTGGCAAAATCAGTGTAATAAGCAGCTGTTTTAACCCCCTCATCCGCCTCCTGTTCAAGGATTTCCGTCACAGAGGGATCCACAGCAAATTGCCCGGATTGAGAAGCAAAAACCCTTAGCGAACCACCGTGAATGGGTAACTTCTGAACCTTTATGATTTCCAATCCATGACGCCCAAAGAGCGGTATTAGAGGTGTTAGATTGAAGTAAAAGACGTGCTCGTGATAAATGGTGTCGAATTCCAAATTTCGAACCATCTCGTGACCCCATGGAAATTCGAGAACTGCTCTTCCTTGCTTTTTGAGGAGCGCCGCAATCCCCGCGACAAAGTCATTCGTATCAGGAACATGCGCAAACACGTTATTACCTAGAATAAGGTCTGCTTGACCTTTTTCAGCAATCACACGACCTGCCAAATCCAAGGTGAAAAATTCCGTAACTGTTTCCACTCCTTTTTTGCGCGCCTCCGAGGCAATGTTTGCGGCGGGCTCGATACCGAGCGCGGGTATGCCGCTCCTCACAAAATATTGCAACATATACCCGTCGTTACTGGCGACTTCAACCACCTGACTTTCTTTTCCCAAGTCAAATTCCTTGATGTAATCTGTGGTGGCTGCCTTTGCATGCTGCAGCATCGCGTCGGAAAACGAGGAAAAATAGATGTACTCGGAGAAAAGTTTTGTCGGGGGAATGATTTCGGGCAACTGCATCAGGAGGCAGTCAAGGCATACCGCGAGGCGCAACGGGTACTTAGGCTCTTCACCGTCGGGAAGATTACTTTGCAGAAGAAGATTATTGGCAAGGGGCTGGACCCCCAGATCAAGTATCAAGTCACCCTTACGGGAGCCGCAGGATTTACAAAGAAAATCTTTCATATTCATGGAATCAGGTGATTGGCTTGAAGCGTATATTCGTTGATTTGTCTGTTGCATATTTTTTCAGCGCTTATACCGGCATAAACGCTTTGGTACCATTCAACCGTCTTTTCAACAGTTGCCTCAAACCCCCAGACTGGTCGCCAATGGAGAACACGATCAGCTTTTTTAATCGAAAGATTAAGTAACGTGGCTTCATGAAGAGCCCCAGGCTCACTTGCATCAATCCATTTCCCTCTACGGTGCTTGAGGATTTCGCTCACAAGATCAGCGACAGTCCGATTGGAATCCTCTCTAGGGCCAAAATTGAAAGAATCAGCACAGGCGACTCCTGATCCTAGTTTGGCGGCAAGAAGCAGATAGCCTCCCAAAGGCTCAAGAACATGTTGCCATGGGCGCACTGCAGTAGGATTTCTCACAGAAACAATCCCTGCTCCATCCAAAGCACGGATGGCATCGGGCACAATTCGATCAACGGCCCAATCACCTCCCCCGATGACATTACCGGCCCGTGCACAAGCAATACGTACAAGACCGTGTTGAAAGTAGGAATGACGGTAGGCTGCAGTTGCAATATCTGCCATCGCTTTGCTGGAACTATAAGGATCGTGGCCACCCAGCGGATCTGACTCCTCGTACTCTCTTCCGGATTCAAGATTTTCATAGACCTTGTCCGTTGTCACAACAACGACCGAACAGGAATGATCGACTTCGCGCAGAGATTCCAAAACATGAACTGTCCCCATCACGTTAGTTCCATAGGTCTCAACGGGAAATGCATAAGAGCGCCTCACCAAAGGTTGGGCTGCCAGGTGAAAAAGATAGTCGGGACGAAATTCAAGGATCGAGGCGCGTACGCTGTCGGCATCACGAATATCGGCCACTTCGTGCCTCATCCTGGACTTCAAGCCAAGGAGATCGAAGAGCGATGGAGTCGTATCCGGCTCCAAAGCATAGCCGTGAACGATAGCACCCATTTGCAGAAGCCATTCGGTAAGCCAGGCCCCCTTGAATCCGGTATGTCCGGAAACCCACACCCTTTTATCCCGAAACGTCTCTTGGATCGGGATCATCACCAAACCTTCCAAGGGGCATGCCCCTCGGTCCAATGCTGCTCAAGCATCTGTTTTTCTCGGATTGTATCCATCGGTTGCCAAAAACCGTGGTGCTTGTAAGCATTGAGTTCACCCTTCATGGAAAGTTGTTGGAGCGGCTCTTTCTCCCAGATCGTGGCATCTCCTTCAATGAATTCCAGAACACTTGGCTCAAGTACAAAGAACCCTCCATTAATCCAACCACCATCACCCTCGGGTTTTTCCAAAAAACCAACGACGGAACTATCGGCAAGGTCCATCGCGCCGAAGCGCCCCGGCGGCTGGACTGCAGTGACAGTGGCTTTTTTCCCTGATGCATGGTGCTCCTCGATTGCGGAAGTAATATCAATGTCACCGACTCCGTCGCCGTACGTCATGCAGAACCTATCGTTTCCAAGATAATTTGCCACCCTCTTGATTCGCCCCCCCGTCATCGTATTGTCACCGGTATCGACAATAGTTACTTTCCACGGCTCGGCATGTCGTTCATGCACTTCCATGGAATTGTTTGCCATATGAAATGTTACGTCGGACATGTGGAGAAAGTAGTTAGCGAAGTACTCCTTGATGAGATACCCCTTGTAGCCGGCACAAATGATAAATTCCTTAATGCCGTGCGCGGAATAGATTTTCATAACGTGCCAAAGAATCGGCTTTCCACCAATCTCCACCAAGGGTTTGGGACGAGAAGCCGTCTCCTCGCTGATGCGAGTCCCAAGTCCTCCGGCAAGAATAACGCATTTCATCTCGGTTTTTTATACCCGGCGCCTTATCATTGAAAGCCAGTATTTTCAATCGGGAGGCTTTTAAAATCAGCTCAATTCATGACGTGCTCTCCTGACAATCCGTACTTAGAAAAAGACTGATTAGTCTGCTTCTATCGTTGGATACAATCCATCCCAACTAACCCGAGTTGCCCCTCTCAGAGTTCTAATAACTCAGAGATGAAATCTTAAATCTTACACAAAGCAATAAATTCGAAATATCGACATGCCCACTACTTGATATATTGGAGTTGCCGATGTGATGCTTCGTAGCGGGACTTTTTAAGTAAATGGCGTTTTCAACTTGTTAAGAGTGCGAACATTAATAAATTCATCTCATGCCGAAACGCCGCGACGGGATCATGACAGTCCGCATTCCCACGGACGAAAAAGACCT
>Ga0007833_1000056_pt1 | contig 23382 bp, 22 predicted proteins | sample CryBogCBE25Jul07_FD_71204 | JGI IMG/M metagenome (GOLD analysis project Ga0007833, IMG submission 71204) | Freshwater microbial communities from Crystal Bog, Wisconsin, USA - CBE25Jul07 | ecosystem: Environmental > Aquatic > Freshwater > Lake | place: Crystal Bog, Wisconsin, USA | collected...
TTTAACCTTGCCGCTTGCGATTTACGGTACATTCTCGATTGAGATTCATCCGAATATTTTTGCGTTTGGCGTTTTGACAACACTGTTTTCTTTCTCTCTGTTGGCCGTCTACGCAATCCTTATGACCGCCTCACTTCGACGTGCAAAGCGCCTCGCTATTCAGGAGGATGCATAAATGTCGGCTGGAGTTGCCATTGTAACCGGGGCAGGGTCAGGAATAGGACGGGCTATTGCGCATCGTCTCGCCAAGGATGGCCTGTCCGTTATGGTCAATGATCTAAGTTCAGATCGCGCCCAAGCGGTAGCCGGTGAAATAATGGCGGCGGGTGGTAACGCAGCTTCGACCTTTGGTGACGTGTCAAAAGAGGCCGATGTTGCTGAAATGGTCTCGGCAACAAAACGAGCATTCGGCGATTGTACTGTCCTTGTGAACAATGCCGGCCATGTGCATCAAGCCCATTTTGTTGATCTTGAAGTTGCTGAATTTGACAGGATGTTTGCTGTTCATGTTCGTGGTACATTTTTATGTACCAAAGCGGTACTAGGGCCGATGCTGAAAGCAAAAAAAGGCGTTGTAATTAATATTGCTTCGCAACTGGGTCAAATTGGCGGTATTGAGCTTGTCCATTATAGCGCAGCAAAATCGGCTATTATCGGGCTAACAAAATCTTTAGCTCGCGAAGTCAGTGCCAAGGGTGTCCGCGTTAACGCGGTAGCTCCGGGGCCAATTAATACGCCTCTTGTGATGGCGCTGTCCGATGATTGGCGCAAAGCAAAAACAGCAGAATTGCCGCTCGGACGGTTTGGCGAGCCGGATGAAGTGGCTGCTACTGTTTCGTTCCTCGCATCCGATGAGGCGTCGTTGTTCGTCGGTCAGACATTAGGCCCAAATTCGGGAGACGTGATGTTATGAAAAAGCCCGCTGTAAAAACAGTTAAAAAGCCATCCTTAAAAAAGAGTATTGCACCAGCGCGGTCTTCGAAAAATTCGGAAAAGAAGCCGGTTGTTTTGATAACAGGTGGCGGGATTGGTATTGGACGCTCAACGGGGCATGCCTTTGCAAAAGCGGGCTACCATGTTGTCGTTACCGATGTGTTGGTTAAAGAAGGAAAGGCCGTTGTTGGTGAAATAGTCGCCGCCGGTGGAACCGCTGAATTTCATAAGCTCAATGTCCGGTCAACTTCCGAAGCTGATTCCCTTGTTGCCGATCTTCAGAAGAGGTTTGGAGCGATCGATTGCATCGTCGCCAATGCTGGAATCGCTCACAAGGTACCTCTTGGAAAATTAACCGACGAGAAATGGGACGAAACCTTTGACATCGATCTGAAGGGTATGATCCGCGTTATTAGGCCGGCCTTGCCTGCGATGAAAAAGCGCGGCTCTGGAGCTATCGTCTGTATTTCGTCGATCATGGGTATTGCGTATGGTTGGGACGAGCATGTGCATTATTCTTCTGCGAAGGCTGGTGTGATTGGGCTTATACGTGGTTTGGCTGTTGAATTAGCCAAAGATGGAATTCGCGTTAATGGAATTGCGCCAGGCTATATACGGACAGCCCAGCTTCTTTCTGAGAAGCATTCGCTGGGTGCTGCCGGCGCAGACAAAGCAGGTGAATTTATTCCAATGGGACGGATCGGCGAGTCAGATGAGATCGCCGATGTTGTTCTGTTTCTGGCATCCTCGGCAGCCCGTTATATGACGGGTCAGACGGTGGTGGTTGATGGTGGACTTCTGGTCGGGAGGTACTAAGACCTGAAGTTGCTATTAATCGTTTTGGTAGTGTGAAAACAACATTTGGAGGTGACCACGCATGGTCGATAAGCTCGAACTGTCTCGGCGCAGTCTTCTAAAGTCCACCACGGGTGCTATTGCTCTCGCGATGGGTGCAGGAACGCCATTCCTATCTTCGCGTGCAGCCTATGCTGCCGCAGCTGATCTTGCTAAGCAGGAGCTTCGCACAATCGGTTTGTCTGTTACCGTTCAGGAACGTATCCTGGCGGACTATAAAAAGGCTTCGGGTGTAGGCTCGACGTCAGGCACAGCCGCTACCTTCCCAGACGCACAGACCAAGATCCTTTCGGGATCGAAGGACTATGATTGCTGGGAAACGATCGGCGAGCGTCTTCCAGCAGTCACCCAGACCAAGAATGTCGAGCCCATTCCAACCTCGGCGCTCAAGAACTGGGCTAATATCCGCGACACCTTCACGAAGCCAAGCTCCAAGCTTGAGAAGCGTGCGCAGATCACCGGCCAAATCTGGGCTGATGATAAGCAGACGTCGCTTTGGATGGTTCCAGCTGTCTATAACTACGACTCGATCGGCTACAATCCATCGGTTCTCTCCGATGAGGAAGCTAACACCTGGACGGCAATTTTCGACAAGAAGTGGAAGGGCAAGTCAGGCCTTAACACTGATCCGTTGATTGCACTCGGTCAGGCTGTCATGGCCATGAACACGCTCGGTCTTTCGAAGGTTGCCAACCCAGGTAACCCTAACAAGAAAGAAATCGAGGAAGCCATGAAGTTCCTCATCTCGAAGAAGAAGGAAGGCCAGTTCCGTGCACTTTGGGGCGATTTCGGCGAACTCGTCAACTTGATGGCTTCGGGCGAAATGGTCGTCTGCGATGCTTGGCAGCCAGCTGTTATGGCCGTTAAGGCACAGGGCAAGCCAGCCAAGTACGCTATTCCGAAGGAAGGCTATCGCGCTTGGTCGATCGGACCATCGTTGATTACGGGTTCCAAGAATAAGGAAGCCGTTTATGCCTACGCCGATTACTGGTTGTCAGGACCTCCAGGCATCACGGTTTCGGAGCAGGGGTATTATTCGCCTACGACGAACATCAAGAATGTCATGCCTGCTGATAAGTATGCATTCTGGTACGAAGGCAAGCCTTGGAAGGGTAAGGCTGAAGGCGGCATCAAGGAAGGTGATCTTCGTGATGGCGGCTCACTCGAAACCCGTGCGGCTAACGTCGCTTATTGGCACCAGTGGCCAGATGAGTACGACTTCCTCATGCAGAAGTGGGATGAATTCCTGAGCGCCTAAGGCACTTGGGTTAATCTAAATAGGGGTGGCAGGCTTTTGCCACCCCGACCTCTCTATTTCCTATCCAATCATTGAATAGTTCGGAGCCGCTGACCGTGGATCATGACCTGCAACTCCTTAATGTCGGCAAGGTTTATGACAATGGCACCCCCGCTGTCATCGACTTTAATCTTGACGTCAAGAAGGGCGAATTTATCGCATTTCTTGGCCCTTCAGGTTGTGGCAAAACGACCACTCTTCGGATGATTGCCGGATTTGAAGACATCACAAGTGGTGACATTCTCATCCGTGGCCGCCGCATTAACGACATGCCGCCGGAAAAACGTCCCACATCGATGATTTTTCAGAATTATGCCTTATTTCCCCATATGAGTGTGCGGCAAAATGTTGGCTATGGCCTTGATGTTAAAGGCATGGCAAAGACTGAGCGTGATACCAAAGTAGACCGCATTCTTGATAAATTAGGTTTGTTGGATATTGCCGATGACTTAACCCACAAACTTTCTGGTGGCCAACGCCAACGTATCGCACTTGCTCGCGGCCTTGTGGTTGAACCTGACATCTTGTTGCTGGATGAACCTCTCGGTGCGCTTGATGCCAATCTGCGCAAAGCTATTCAAGCCGAACTTAAATTGTTGCAGCGTAATTTGGGAATTACATTCGTTTTCGTTACGCATGCTCAGTCCGAGGCGCTAACGCTTTCCGATCGCATCGTTGTTATGAATCAAGGCCGCGTTGAACAAATATCGGCACCGGAAGAATTATATACTAGACCAAATACGGCATTCGTTGCCCAATTTATCGGTCGTAACACAATTTTTGATGGCACTGTTCTTGATGAAAATTTGGGACAAGTAAAGATTGAGACGCCATTCGGTATCTTCACGGGAACGCCTAATAAGAGTCCGTCGGCTGGGCGTTCTGCAAAAATCGTCATTCCGTCGGAGTCGCTCGAAATTCATCCCGTCGGCAGTGTTACGCGCGATCAGATTTCTGTGGAATATAGCGGCAATGTTTTACCAGGTGTTATGGAGCGCGCAGACGTTATCGGACATTTAGTGCAGATGTCGATTACGCTGGTTGGTGGCTCATCGGTGATGCTCGAAGGACATGTTGAGAAATATCGCCGCGATGATCTAAAGCCACTTTCTGATGTTCTAATATCGTGGAAGTCGGAAAATGCGACGGTCATCAGCGCCTGAAATTTAAGTAATTAATAGGGTACCCATAAACTATGACTAACAAACCGCATATAGATGTGGGTCATCGTTCCGCTGTTGAAATCGGCGCGTTGATAAATGCAGGACTTGTTTCGGCAGAAGACGTAGCGGAGCGGACGATAGCCGCTATCAATGCCTACGAGGATAAAGCAATTTTTACCCGCGTAACTGCCGGTAGGGCGCTGACTGAGGCGCGCGCTTCGTCGAGACGTTTACGGGATGGAAGGCCAGCTGGTGTTCTAGAGGGTGTTCCGATCGCTTGGAAAGATTTGTTTGCGCTGAAAGGCATGACAACAACGGCAGGTTCGAAGGTGCTCGAAAATGACCCGCCAGCCGAAGTTGATGCAACAGTTGTTACCCGTCTCAAGGCTGCGGGGATGATCTGTGTTGGTCGAACCAATATGACTGAGTTTGCCTTTTCAGGCATCGGCATCAACCCGCATTATGGTACGCCACGTAATGTTCAATCGCGCGATGTCGCGCGGATTCCGGGAGGATCTTCCTCCGGTTCGGCCGTGGCCGTTGCAAGTGGCCTTGTACCAGTTGCGATTGGAACGGATACGGGTGGTTCGGTTCGAATACCTGCGGCGCTTAATGGAATAATTGGATATAAAGCATCAACGGGACGCTATCCGATGGATGGCGTTTATCCTCTGTCTCACACGCTCGATACAATTGGCATTTTTTCGAGAACAGTTGAGGATGCTGTTCTTGTCGATGCCGTAATGTGTGGTTTGATATTGCCTGTTGTTCGTCGGGCAACGTTGAAGGGCGTGCGTGTGCTTGTTCCAACAAACGTTGTGTTGGACGGTTGTGATGATGCGGTTCTTGAGAATTTCGAACGCTCTCTTGCTCGACTAGCTTCGGCGGGTGCGGTTATTATTCGCGGCCCCTTGCCTGTGTTTGATGAAATCCTTGAATTGTCAGCGCGTCGCGGAACGATTGTAAGCGCAGAGGCTTACTCCATACACAAAGAGCGCGTTGAAAGTGAACAAGCTAACGACATGGACCATAGGGTAGCGCGCCGTATTCGGGCCGCCTCCAATATGGCGATGGTTGATTACATAGCCGCAATGTTAGCTCGCAATCGGTTAATGGCTCAGATGACCGAAGAGATGGCGGGACGCTGCCTCGTTGCTATGCCTACCGTTGCCGAAACCGCACCTCGAATTGCAGACCTTGAAGCCGATGACGAGCTTTTTGCGCGTACCAACCTTAAAATGCTGCGCAATACAATGATGGGAAATTATCTGGGATGGTGTGGCGTATCTTTTCCAAATGGAACTGATGCGTCCGGCTTGCCAACGGCCATCTTATTGTCTGGCGCGCCAGGGGCAGACGAACAGCTTCTTTCGCTCTCAATGATGGCCGAGAAGATCATTCGTGATGGTGAAGATTGATCATTTATAACGATAAAGTGAGGATATGATGACTGAGGCTCTTCCACATCTCTTTTCTCCAATTACGCTAGCGGGACATGTTATCCCTAATCGGATTGCCATGGCCCCGCTGACACGCCAAGTAGCTGAGGCTGATGGTACGCCAACCGATGAAATGGCCGCTTATTACGCTAGGCGTGCCAAAGGTGGTATTGGGCTCATTATCACTGAAGGCACGTATGAGGTTGATGATCACCATGGCTGCAAGGCTTATCTTTCTCAGCCAGGCATAGCGAATGAAAAACATGTGGCTGCGTGGAAAAAGGTTGCTGATGCCATTCATGCCAATGGCGCAAAGGCGATCTTGCAATTGATGCATGCTGGCCGTGTTGCAGATCCGCGTGTATTATCGAAAGGCGTTCAGCCGGGAAGTGCGAGTGCCGGACAAAGCCAAGGCTGGGTGCTCTATACAGACAGCGAAGACGAGAAGCATTTGCGCGGCATTACGGGTGAATGGCCAAAAGTTACATTTGGACCTTGCCGAGAACTAACGGTCGCAGAAATTCACGAAATTGCTGATGGATTTGCAGCGGGTGCTAAGCGCGCTGTCGAAGCGGGCTTCGACGGCGTTGAGATCCACGGTGCAAACGGTTATCTGCTTTATCAATTCATTCATACATCCACCAATCATCGTACGGATGAATTTGGTGGGTCTGCCGCTAACCGTGTTCGCTTTGCTCGACTTGTTATCGATAAGGTTCGTGCGGCTATTGGTAAAGACAAAATCATTACTTTGCGTCTATCTCAAAACGGCGTCGATGATTTTGGTGGTGCTTGGGCGGGCGGTGTTGCAACCGCGAGGGAGATTGGAGCAGCCTTGAAGGGCGCACCGGTTGATGCTTTGCATTGGGCCAGCTTCGGCTGGAAAGACAATGGTGATCCGACGTCTGATGTACCTATGCCAGTTGCATTGAAAGAAGCCAGCGGCATTCCGATGATTGTTAATGGCGGTATCGATCAAGGTGCAGCCGCTGAGGAAGCGCTTACCGCTGGTGGATGCGACATGGTAGCAATCGGTCGGCCAAGCTTTGCCAACCCCGATTGGCCGCAAATGGTCCGTTCGGGCCAGCCTGTCGATCTTGTGCCCTTTAGTCGACACTATGTAATCAAGCCACCGCTTGATTTGTCGATTGCATATCCGGGCAATATTCCCGAACCCCATTGGCCTACCACTTGGTAATCTCAAAAAAGACTATTGGTTTTTAGAGTAAAATAAAAATGAAACTAGATGCTAAGAATTTGGCATCGACGGTAAAACAAAGAAGGAAAATCGCATGACCAAGAAAATTCTATGCACATTTGGAACGGATATCGATTCGGTGGCAGGCTGGATCGGTTCATATGGTGGGGGTGACTCTCCATCCGATATTCAGCGCGGCATTTTTGCGACCGAAGTTGGCGTGCCACGTTTGCTTACCCTGTTTAAGCGTTACGGATTGAAGACAAGCTTCTTCATTCCAGGCCACTCGCTTGAGACATTTCCGAAAGAGATGGAAATGATTGTTAAGGATGGACATGAAGTAGGAGCCCATGGTTACCTTCATGAAAATCCAATTGCGATGACGCCTACGCAGGAAGAAGATGTTTTGGTGAAGTCGATTGACCTCATCAAAAATCTGACGGGCAAATCGCCGCGCGGATATGTTGCCCCTTGGTGGGAAATGTCGAATTCAACGGCTGCATTGCTGTTGAAGCACGGCTTTAAATATGATCATAGCCAAGGCTATCGTGACTTCCAGCCGTTCTATGCGCGTGTCGGCGATAGCTGGAATACAATCGATTACTCCAAGTCTGCCAAGGATTGGATGCATCCTTTGAAGCACGGCAAGGAAATCGACCTCGTTGATATTGCGGCGAACTGGTATGTTGATGACCTTCCTCCAATGATGTTCATGAAGAAGGCGCCAAATAGTCACGGTTTCGTTAATCCTCGTGACATTGAGGAGCTTTGGCGTGATCAGTTCGACTGGGTCTATCGTGAGATGGATTATGCCGTGTTCGCCTTTACCATTCATCCGGATGTGGCGGGCCGTCCTCAGGTTCTTCTCATGCTTGAACGCCTGATCGAATATATCTCGAAGCATTCGGGTGTTGAATGGATGCCATTTGAAGATATCGCTGAAGACTTCCGTAAGCGGTATCCGTTTGCTGGCGGTAATCGTCCGGCTGTTATCTGATCGGCATAACGATTGTGGGCGGTAGTTAACTACTGCCCACATGAAGCCTAAAAAGGGTTTGACGATGTGCTCTGCCTGCGGATTTCCTGCCGCGCCCGGCCACTGGACGGAAGCGGGCGCTGCCAATGCTCACGAAAGATTGCGCGGACGGTTTCGTCGAGCACAAGTGCTGCAACGGGTCTTACCCTCTTATAATTTGAGTGTTAGCGAAACCAACGATATTCCTGGTATTCAATTGTCCACTTTGACAGGCAGTCAATCCATCGTCAGTCATCTCGATGAGGTTTGGGCATTGGCCGAGAAGGTGAATGGAGCGCCAGTTGATCCACTAGACAGGCGCTTCATTGGTGAAGAATGAGCGATACAGACGGGCGGATCCGATTAATTATTTTGGGTGGTTATCTCGGATCGGGAAAAACGACCTGGCTCCGTCATCAGCTGCACGAAGGAAACTTTCAGGGCGCATTGGTCATTGTCAACGAGGCTGCAGAAACGCCTATTGATGATGCGTTACTAGGAGGCTCCGAGCGACTTGCTGTGCTTGCGGGGGGCTGTGTCTGTTGCGCTGCCAAGCAGGACCTCATTGATCTCTTACGCCGAATTTCTGATGACCGTAGTCGAGCGGTGTCTACCGAGAGCCCGCTTGATCTGATTATCCTTGAAACGAGCGGTCTTGCTGATCCTGGTGCTATTGTTGAGGCGATCCGATCCGACCCCGTCCTCGTCTACCATATTGTTGTGAGTGAAGTGATTGTTGCGGTGGACGGTTTGCATGGCATGAGTCAATTGCGAAGCGAACCCCTCTCTCGCCATCAGATCGAAGTTGCAGATCAGCTGATCGTCACGAAGATGGACGCTGTTGATCAAGCCGAATTGGCACTGCTGTTAGCGACCCTTCAGGTTATGAGTCCAGGCGCGATGATTTCGGGCGCGGTTAAGGGCGTGCCCCATCAATTGCCGGAATTTAGCCAAGCCAAAGCGGAAAGCTTGAAGGATCTGTTAGCTGAGGATGTAAAAGCCCCGATTTTACCGACGCGGCTTCATCTTGATGACAGCATTGATTGGACGGCTTTCACTGTCTGGCTTTCAGCACTTCTCTATGCGCGTGGTGACGATATTGTTCGTGTGAAGGGTGTGATCCGAACGCCCGCAGGACGCCTCTTGCTCCAAACGGTTCGCAAGATTGTCCAATCCCCGGAAATTCTGCCTGAGCAGGGTGATACAAGAGAGGATAATATCGTCGTGATGATCGGCCGCGGTTTCACGCATTCACAATTGACGAAATCTCTTCGTCATTTTGTCGGCAGGCAGGGGAATTGAGGCCCTTATTTTACGTTGACGGTAGCAATCATGCCATATCGAATTTTGTAATAGCGGAAGTCAGATTATTTGTTTTTACAAATCTCAGGAGATCGGGCATGTTGAATACAGTTTATAAGAATCCGCTGAATGTTGGAGAGGAGATGTTTCATGGTTTCCATTAATTGTGACATGGGCGAAGCATTTGGCCTTTATCATTTGGGAGATGACGAGGGCTTAATGCCGCTTATTTCCATTGCCAATGTGGCCTGTGGTTTTCATGGCTCCGACTTCAACCACATGCGCGAGACGGTTAGGCTAGCAAAGCGGCATGGTGTGAAGGTTGGGGCGCATCCATCCTTACCCGATTTGCAAGGGTTTGGCCGCCGCGAGATGAAGATGTCGCGTGAGGAAATGGCAAATTGCGTCATCTATCAAGTTGGCGCGTTGAAAGGCTTTCTTGACGCAGAAGGCATGGTGCTGAACCATATTAAACCCCATGGTTCGCTTTATGGAATGGCTGCCCGCCAACCAGATATCGCGCATGCCATTTGTGATGCTGCTGATATTTTCAAAGTGCCCTTGCTTGGCATGATCAATACGTTGCATGAAACGATTTATGCCGAAAGAGGCCATGCTTTTCAGTCCGAATATTATGCCGATCTCGATTACGCGGACGATGGCGGATTAATTGTTACACGCAAGCACGACGCCAAAGATCCAGCCCTTGCCGCAAGCCGCTGTCTAACGGCAGTTCAGAATGGAACGACAACAACGGTTGGGGGTAAAACCATCACTGTTCGTGCCGATTCCATTTGTGTTCATTCAGACACCCCGAATGCGGTCGATATCGCATCAGCGGTGCGCGATGCAGTAAAACCATATCTATCCGCCCATTGAATTCTCTTTGACAAAAGGACCAACTGACATGGCCACCAAAGACCTTTTGAGCCCTCTTCCTGGAACATTTTATCGCAAGCCTTCGCCTGATGCTGCGCCCTATAAAAACGAGGGTGATGCCGTGAAAAAGGGTGAGGTAATAGGTCTCATCGAAGTCATGAAGTCTTTTCATGAAGTTCATGCCGATAGTGACGGCACCATCACCGCTTTCCATGCCGATAATGAAGACGCTGTAATGGCAGGTCAGCCATTAGCTACGATCTCGCTCTAAGGATATTGTAGTGACGCGTCAGGTTAAAAAACTCTTCATTGCCAATCGTGGTGAGATTGCTGTTCGAATAATCCGAGCTGCCCGCGAATTGGGACTTACGACGGTTCAGGCGCATAGCCTTGCCGATGCGGACTCACTGGCCGTTCGGCTAGCGGATGAGGCTGTCAATATAGGCCCTCCTTCGGCGGCGAAGTCCTACTTGAATGTAGATGCGGTTGTTGCCGCGGCTGTTGCAAGCGGGGCGGATGCCGTGCATCCGGGCTATGGATTTCTTGCAGAAAATGCTCGTTTTGCTGATGCTGTAGAAGCAGCAGGGCTGGTCTTTGTCGGACCAACCGCTCAGCAAATTAGAATGATGGGCGACAAGGTTTCCGCTTTAGAGGCCGCGATTCGCGCGGGTGTTCCAACGGTACCTGGTAGCAAAGGGCGCGTGGAAACGCCGGAAGCGGCTTCGGCTGTGGTGGATCGCATCGGTTTTCCTGTGATGATCAAAGCGTCGGCGGGCGGCGGTGGTCGTGGGATTCGTGTGGCAACCTCGCGAGAAGAATTTGATCGACTAATGCCGCAAGCCAGTGCCGAGGCTCTTGCTGCGTTTGGCGACGGCGGACTTTATATCGAAAAATTTATTGCAAGCTCTCGCCATGTTGAAGTCCAAGTCCTAGGTGACGGTCACGATGTCGTGCATTTTTTCGAACGTGAATGCTCGCTTCAGCGGCGTCGCCAAAAAGTATGGGAAGAAGCTCCGGCAGCCATGCTTCCTGCCGATGTGCGTGCCAAGCTTTGTCAGTCGGCTGTTGACCTTGCCAAGGCGGTAAATTACCGCGGAGCTGGAACGATTGAATATCTTTACGATGACACGACGCGTGATTTTTATTTCCTTGAAATGAATACGCGTATTCAGGTCGAGCATCCTGTTACCGAGATGATTACCGGCTTTGATCTCGTGCGCGAGATGATCCGCGTAGCGATGGGGCAGAAGCTTAGAATGAAGCAGTCCGATATTACGATTAAGGGCCACGCGATCGAATGCCGGATTAATGCCGAAGACCCCTCGAAGAACTTTATGCCTGCGCCTGGCCTGATCGACACACTTAACATTCCAGGTGGCGCAGGTGTTCGCTTCGATAGTCTTTTATATCAAGGCTATACTGTTCCGCCTTTCTATGATTCACTGCTCGGTAAGCTTATCGTGTGGGACGAGGACCGGGCTTCGGCCATTACCCGCATGGCCCGTGCTTTGGGTGAATTGGAAATAGGCGGAGTCAAAACGACACGTGGATTGCATCGCGCCCTTGCGGCTGATCCGGACGTTAAGGCTGCGAAGTTTGATACGCAATTTCTCGAGCATTGGCTTGAGAAAAATTCTGAAAATCTTGGTGAGTGACGGAGGGTGGGGGAGCGATGAAAACCAGATACTCCTTTGGCGGAGATGAGCACATCTTCGTCGAATGCGACGAGGAAATGTCGCTGCAGGCCTTTTTTAAAGGGCTATCGATAACCAATGGCGTGCGGGACAGCCGAATTAAGGGTGTCACCGAAATTTGCCCGGCAAACGCTTCGTTCCAGATTAAGTTTAATCCCGACGAAATCGCTCCTGATGAGCTTTTGAAGGAATTAAAACGTATTGAGGAGTCGGCCTCTAAATCGGTTGCCTCGCTTAAAACGCGGATCATTGAGATTCCTGTGCTTTACAATGATCCATGGACGCATGAAACGCTTATGCGGTTCCGCGAACGTCATCAGGATCCAACCAGCACGGATATCGAATACGCTGCGCGTATCAATAATCTTGGGACCGTCGATAATTTTATCAAAGCCCATTCCGGTGCGCCTTGGTTTGTGTCGATGGTGGGCTTTGTTGCAGGTCTTCCGTTTCTCTATCAAATGGCAGAGCGGTCCAAACAGATCGAAGTACCAAAATATCTTCGCCCTAGAACCGATACACCGAAATTGACGGTAGGCCACGGTGGCTGTTTCGGGTGTATTTATTCCGTCCGCGGTGCGGGTGGCTATCAAATGTTCGGTGTCACTCCGATGCCAATCTATGACCCAACACAGACTATTTCATACCTTAAGGATTTCATGGTCCTCTTCCGTCCAGGCGATATTGTTAAATGGAAGCCGATTGACCGCGAGGAATACGACCAAACGGTCGCTGATGTTGAGGCGGGCAAGTTCCAACCGCGTATTCGCGACGTTAGTTTCTCGCTCGAAGAATTCGAGAAGGACATCGACGGTTATAACCGCAAGCTCCAGGAGGCTCTCTATGGCCATTAAGGTCCATTCCCCCGGTCTTTCGACCACCGTTCAGGATCTCGGCCGCCCGGGCTATTACCATATCGGTATTCCGCTCTCGGGTGCTATGGATCGCGAGGCACTTCGGGCCGCCAACCTTCTTGTTGGTAATGATGAGAATGCAGCAGGCCTTGAAATTGTATTCATGGGGCCAGAACTTGAATTCACCAGCTCCGCGACTGTGGCCGTTACCGGTGGAGAAATCCCACCAAAGGTAAATGGCGAGCCGCGTGAGACATGGACGAGTTTTGCAGTTAAGGCGGGTGATGTTCTGTCCTTCGATTTTTTGAAGGCTGGTGCTCGCGCTTATATTGCCGTCTCAGGCGGCATTGATGTGCCTGTGGTACTGGGTAGCCGTTCTACCTATACGCTGGGCGCGCTGGGTGGCTATCAAGGCCGCAAGCTAGCGGCAGGCGACGAGCTTCCGGTCGGGAGCGTTTCCAAGAGCATAGCGGCAGGCCGTAGTATTCCTACAAAGCTTCGTCGGATGCCTGGGAGCCCTGCTACCCTTCGTATGTTGCCGGGGCTTTATTGGCATCGCATCACCGAAGAAGCCGGAAAGCATTTCTTGGCTGATACCTGGAAAGTAGCTCCAGAGGCTGATCGTATCGGCTACCGGTTCCGCGGTGGAAATAAACTCGCCTTTGTTGATCGCAAGCCGCCTTTTGGTGCGGGGTCAGATCCATCCAATATTGTTGATGCGTGCTACCCATACGGCTCTATTCAGGTGCCAGGTGGAACGGAGCCGATCGTGCTTCATCGCGACGCTGTTTCCGGTGGAGGCTATTTCATGGTGGGTACTGTGATCTCAGCGGACATGGATCTCATTGGCCAATTGCAGCCGCATATGCCTGCCCAGTTTGTGGCGGTCGATATGGATGCCGCGTTAAAGGCCCGCAAGGATCAAGATGCTTTGGCTGCATCTGTCCGCGCGGCACTCGCCTAATTGATAACTAGATTACAAGGAGTGAAATCGATGCAAACCACGATTGCTAAAATGTTCAACCGCACGGGCGAGCATACGTTACTCCAGCAAGCGGCAATGGTGCTGGTAGGTTCTTTACTATTGGCGGTATCAGCGAAGGTTCAGGTGCCATTTTGGCCAGTTCCAATGACAATGCAGACGCTCGTCGTTTTGATGATCGGAGCGCATGCTGGAAAGCGGATAGCGGGCGCTACGGTATTGGCCTATTTGCTTGAGGGTGCAGCTGGTCTACCTGTTTTTTCAACCGGTGCAGGTCTCGCTTTCATGGTTGGCCCGACAGGTGGCTATCTCTTGGGCTTTTTGGCGTCCACCATGATTGTATCCCTTGCGGTTGAACGTGGCTTTACTCAGCGTCTACCATTTGCACTGGCCGTATTTATCGTAGCTGATCTCACCATTTTAGCCTTGGGTGTCGCATGGCTATCCACGTTAATTGGCTTCGATAAGGCTGTGATGGTCGGTGCAGTTCCGTTTCTGCCTGCTGAGGCACTCAAGATTGCACTTGCAACAGCTTCATTGTTCGTTGTTCGTCGGTTTTCTGTGCAAAAGATCGAAGGCTGAAGCTAAATAATTTAGCTTGATAATAACGCCTCGCGAATACGCGGGGCGGAATAAAGAGGTTAAAAAAACTGGGAGGAATTTTCGATGAAAGCGGCAAAATCTTTGAAATCTGCATCCAAAGCGAAAAAAGCCGATCATGCTGTCTCTAAGGCAAAGAGTTCCTCTTCCAAGAAAACCAAGATTTTGGCGAAGTCGAAAACAGACAAGAAAAAATCGAAATCGCACAAAGTTGACCCGATCACGCTTTCAGTGGTTCGAGGCGTGCTTGAAACAACACAACGTGAAATGACGTTGGCTCTTGAAAAGACCGCTCGCTCCAGCGTCTTTAATTTGGCGCATGATTACTCAACCGCTATTTTTGATGCAAAACCTGAAATGATCCTTCAGGGCCAAGATATTCCGATCCACCTTGGTTCCTTGATGCCTGCCATGAAAGCTGTGGCAGGGTATTTCGGTGATGATATTCATGAAGGTGATCTTATCCTTCATAACGACCCTGCCTTTGGCGGAAGTCACGCGATTGATACATGCATGTACAAGCCTGTTTTTTATAAGGGCAAGCTTGTTTATTGGACGGTTTGCAAAGGGCATCTCACCGATATTGGTGGACCTGTTCCAGCAGGCTATAATCCCGATGCGAAGGAAATCTATGCGGAGTGCTTGCGTATTCCACCCATTAAGATTTGGGACAAGGGTAAGCCGCGCAACGATGTTCTGAATATGATCTTCACAAATATGCGCGCGCGCCGCGATCAAGAAGGTGATTTCAACGCATTGATTGGCGCGTGTCAGGTTGGCGAGCGCAATTTATTGGCGATGCTTGATAAGTATGGCAAGACTGAAGTGGACGCTTGCGTTGGCGAGTTGCTTGATATGGCCGAACGCCATATGCGCTCGCTCATCAAACAGGTTCCAAACGGTACGTATGAAGGTATCGCTATTCTTGAAGATGCCGGACATGGCTTTGGCGATTTCGAGATCAAAGCGACCGTTACCATTAAGGGCGATGGCTGCCATATTGCCATCTCAAGTCCTCCGCAAATTCCATACTTTATCAATTCTTACGAGGGCAATTCTCACTCCGGTGTCTATCTCGGCTTGATGATGTTTGCGCAATTGCCACCGCCTTATAATGAAGGACTTTATCGCTGCGTTTCTCTGGATTTCGGTCCGAAAGGGACGATCTGTAATGCCAAAGAACCGGCGCCTCATATGAACTGCACAACGACGCCGATGGAGACGCTGACCGATGCTGTGCGTCTGGCTTTTGAGAAAGCGGTACCTTCTAAAGTTTCGGCCTCATGGGGGCATGCAAACGGTCTCAATATTGCCGGTTGGGATAAGAGGCACGACGAAGAATATGTCACCATGGTGCTGGCCACCATTATTTCCGGGGCGGGAGCTACGCCCAAGCAGGATGGTTGGCATGCCGTTGGTCCAGAATGCTGCTTCGGTGCCCTTACGTCTGGTGATATCGAATTGCTCGAATATTCCTACCCAATTATCATTCATAAATATGGATTGATGGAAGACTCTGGCGGCGCAGGTGAATTCCGGGGTGGATCAGGAACAGCTTGGGAAGTTGAGCCGCTCGATAGCGAAATGACCTTCATTATGTTTGGCGAGGGTCGGCGTATTCCAGCAGTTGGAGCGGCAGGCGCTAAATCGACTATGATTGAATCAAAAGTTGGTCGACTTGAGCGAAAGATTGATGGCAAAATTGAAGTCATCAAAGACAATATAATCGGAAAAATTAAGCCGGGTGAGACGGTTACAAACAAGAATCCCGGCGGTGGCGGCTTCGGTAATCCTTATAAACGCTCCGTTGATAAGGTTGTATGGGACGTGAAAAATGGTCTCGTCTCAATCAAAGGAGCCAAAGAGGATTATGGCGTCGTTATTAAGGACGCAAAGAGCCTCTCCGTCGATGCTGCCGCAACCGAAAAACTTCGCGCCGGCGCTCACTGATCCCTATCCCGATTAAGAAAGAACAATTCCATGCGCAGCAAATATCGTCTTGGCATTGACGCTGGTGGCACCTTCACTGATTTTGTGCTCGCCGATAAAAGCGGCCAGATCCGCTTGTTTAAAGCACTCTCGACACCCGCTGATCCGACGTTAGCAATCAAAAATGGTTTGAAGCTGATCTCCGATGAAATAGGCGAAAGTCCAGAGTCGATTATTTCAAGCTGCGATCTCTGCATTAACGGAACGACCGTTGGTCTTAATGCGCTCATCCAGCACAAGGGTGGCAAAACCGGTTTGATTTGTACGGCGGGCCATGAGGACTCGATTGAAATCCGCCTAGGCCACAAAGAAGATGGCTATCGGTATGATGCCGAGTATCCGGCTGCCGATATGCTTGTTCCGCGTTATCTTCGCAAAGGCGTGAGAGAGCGCGTTATCTCGGACGGTTCCATCAAAACGCCGATGGTCGAGGAAGATGTGCGCGATGCCTGTCGCGCATTCCTCGCGGAGGGCGTTGAGACGGTAGCAATCTCGTTTGTCTGGTCGGTGCTCAACATGAAGCACGAACACCGCGCAGCTGAAATTGTTCGCGAGATGATGCCGAACGCTATTCTAACTGTCGGATGTGAACTATACCCGCAAGTTCGTGAATATACACGTACGTCTACCGCGGTTACGAACGCCTATCTTGCGCCTATTTTGAAGCGTTATGTGGCCGCGGTTGATGCTTATTTTAAACAACTCGGCGCCAAATATCCGGTGCGCTATTTCCAATCCAATGGCGGTCTTGCCATTGGTAAGGCGATGACGGATCGTTCCGTCTACGCGATCAATTCCGGACCCGCCTCGGCGCCACAGGCAGGTCTTTATGTGTGTGCGCCTTTTGGTCACAAAAATGTGATTACGGTGGATATGGGCGGCACGTCGTTCGATATCACGCTGACGAAAGATGGTGTGACCAACGTCAACAAGAATATTGATTTCCTTCGTTACCGCATTGGCGTGCCGATGATCCAAGTCGAAACGCTTGGCGCCGGAGGTGGTTCAATCGGATGGATTGATTCACTGGGTCTTTTACAGGTCGGCCCGCAAAGTGCGGGGTCTGATCCGGGACCAGCTTGCTACGGGCAGGGCGGTACAGAGCCAACAACATCAGACGTGAATCTGGTCCTCGGATATCTTAATCCGGAGGGGCTCCTTGGAGGGCGTTTGCCGCTCGACAGGAAGAAGGCACAGGGTGCGTTGAAGAAAATTGCTGACCCGCTAGGGCTTTCAGTAGAGCGTGCGGCCTATGGCATGTACACGATCGTTAATAACAACATGGTTAATGGTATCCGTCGTGTTTCTGTCGAGCGTGGCTATGATCCGCGTGATTTCGTGCTTGTGGGTGCAGGCGGTGCAACAGCGGCGCACATTACCGCGCTTGCGCGGGACATGGGCATCAAGACTGTTATTTTGCCTAAGCTCGCGTCCGGTCTCTGTGCGTTCGGACAGATTATTTCCGACGTGAAATATAATTACATGGCTACAAGCCCAGAGCGGCTTGATAATAAAGACGCATACGCCCGTATCGACAAGCTCTTTAAAAAAATTGAAAAGCAGGGCGTTGAACATCTTGAATCCGATGGGTTTAAGAAGTCTCAAATTGCTGTTAAGCGCTCGATGGATATGCGATATGTTGGCCAGGTCCATGAATGCACGGTTGAGATTGATAATTTCGAAGTGAATGCCAAATCCATTGATAAGATCATTGAGGCATTCCATAAACGGCACGAAGAACTCTACACCTATTCAGAGCGACAGAGCACGGTTGAGATCGTGAACATCGAGTCCACGCTTTATGGCAAGGTCGATAAGCCTGTCGCACAAAAGCTTGGTCGCGGCGCGCCTGTTGCGAAGGCTCAAAAGGGCACTCGAATGGCCATCTTCTCAGCCGACGGAAAGGCAAAAAAGACACCGGTCTATGACGGATCGAAGCTAGGTGCGGGTGCTGTTATTACTGGTCCAGCGATTATCGAAGAGGTAACCACAACGATTGTTATTGAGCCGGACTGGACTGCTAAGCTCGATGCAAGCGGTTCTTATGTGATCAAGCATAAGGGTAAATAAAATCATGGCTTTTAAATGCGACATTCCTGCAAAGCCGGCCTTACACCTTGATGATGAAGTGTGTCGCATTAATATATAAACTTTTATCGCTCTTTCACCGCCGTTGAACCTACTTTTTTTAACGGCGAGAGGAGGTAATCGAGCAACCGCCTTTGTTCGGTTTTGATTTCTGCTGTAATTGCCATGCCGGGTGCTAGGGGGACCGATTTCCCCTCGGTAAAAATGGTTGATTGGCTGAGTTTCAGGGTCACAGGAAAATACAGGTTTTGCACGCGTTGGGCGCCTGCCGATCCTTTCGAATCTTGCGGCTGGGGTTGTGTATTGCCTTCTGCTGCCATCGCTTCCGGCAAAGGAATGGCGTCGCTGGCTATCCGAGTAACCACAGCTTCAATCGTGCCGTAGCGTGTAAAGGGAAAAGCCTCGATTTTGATCGAAGCCTTTTGCCCCTCGTGCACGAATCCGAGCAAAAACTCTCGATCGCTCCGCGTCATGAAGGGCAGCGTTAAAGACTTCTTTGGAGCCCCAGGAAGAGCCTTGGCGGTCGTTGGAAGGGCTTCGTCAGTCATGCCGCGATACCGGAGCTTTGGATCGACCAGAGGCGTTTATAGAGGCCCTTTTCACGGTTGATCAATTCATCATGGCTGCCCATCTCAACAATGCGGCCATCGACCATGCCTACAATGCGGTCGGCGTTTCTAACGGTCGAGAGCCGATGTGCGACGATGACGACGGTGCGACCGCGCACAATCTTCGCCATATTTTGCTGTATGATCACTTCGCTCTCGTAATCAAGCGCGCTAGTGGCTTCATCAAGGATGAGAATTCGGGGATTAGTGGCAAGCGCGCGTGCAATAGCGAGACGCTGCCGTTGCCCGCCAGAGAGATTGGCACCGCGCTCTTCAATCGGCGTGTCATAGCCCATTGGTAATTTGGCGATAAATTCATGAGCGCCGGCAAGTTCGGCGACCGCTAAAATATCGCCCAATCGCGCGACGGAGATCGCCACCTGTTGGAAGTCTTGCCAGAGCTGCGAGAGCCGCAAAATCGGCTGCGCCACCTGGCCGGAGATCATGTTGAAAGCAACGATCGAGCCGACCGTCAGCTCGCCATCCATTACCGCGACTGCGCCAAAAAATAATAAAAGCGCGGTGGAGAGTTTGTTGACCAGCTGAATGGCGTCTTGGCCGCCAAAGGCCATGAGGGCGGCTTCAAAGCCCGTGCGAATATAGGCCGCCAACCGCTCTTCCCATTCCACACGCATGACCGGCTCAACAGCACTTGCTTTGATGGTTTGTGCGCCGATAATGGTCTCGACAAGGAATTGCTGACTATGCGCACCGGCATTAAACTTTTCCTTCACGCGTTCGCGCAATGCGGGTGCAATGATCGCGGCGATTAAAATATAAAGCGGCACGGTGGCCATGACGATCAAAGCGAACTTGACCGAATAGATAAACAACACTGCTACCATCACAACAGTGAACACAAGATCAAGCGCCGCAAACAGGCCTTGTCCGGTGATGAAAGAGCGAATGGCTTCTAATTCCCGCACACGCGCGACCGTTTGTCCGGCAGGGCGTGTCTCGAAATAGGAAATGGGTAAGCGCAGTAGATGCGCGAACAGTCGTTGGCCTAATTCCACATCAATACGGTTTGTCGTGTGGGTTAACGCATAGCTGCGCAAAAACTGCAACAGCACATCAAAGCACGAAATGCCGATGAGACCGATCACAATGACATCGAGTGTCGATGCGCTGCGATGCACCAAGACTTTATCGATCACGACTTGAAAAAACAGCGGCGTCACCAATGCAAAAATCTGGAGCGCAAGGGATGCTAAAAGCACATGCCCCAAAGCACGTTTATAGCGCCAAATCGACGGCAAAAACCACGCAAAGCTGAAATGGGCCGCATGAATGCCAGGGCCACCCATGCGGCGTTGAACCAAAATAATAATCGGCGCGAGCGATGTTGATACCTCTTCAATTGGGATCTCGAGCGGGGATGGAGAACGCCTTGCGAGCCAAACCTGAAGACATAAGGGAACAGTATGAGCGTCAACTGAAGGATCTCCAGGAAGCCGATGGGGAGGCCATGCTGCAGTTGCGCGCCAGAAAAAATTGCAGTCCCTGCTGGGCAAGGAAGAACCATGATCGAGGTCATCCGGCAGGGACTAAAAGAAGAGGGCTTCGAGGTGCCGATTGCTAAACTCTGCCGCTGGTTCGGCGTGGCCCGGCGCAGCGTCTATAACGAGCCAAGCCGGGCCACGCCAAAGGAAGATCTAGCCTTTGCTAAGCCCATGAAGGCGATGATCGAGGAAGAGCCTTCGTTTGGGTATCGTACGGCCGCCAATCTGATCGGGTTTAACAAGAACACCATGCAGAGGATCTTCAAGCTCAAGGGCTGGCACGTGCGCAAACGCGCGCGAAAGCCTACAACACGCAACACGAATAATCGGAGACTGGATCTACTTCTACAATACCCGCAGACCCCACCAGGCCCTCGGCATGAAAACACCTGCCGATGCCTTCAGATTAGCAGCTTAACATGTGCAGAATCCGATGGGTCATTACGATCTTACAAAAAGGCACGACGCGTTAAAGCGCAAGCTTTGTTAAAGATGTGGGAATTACCGCCAAGCTTTCTGGTTTGATTTGGGAGGCTCAATGTGCAATCGGACGAGTGTATAATTGTCCGAATTGCGGCAAGGAATCCTCTAGCCCTGCGAGGCGAATGAGATGCCACAAAATAGCGTGATTACTGGAAGTGACAGGTTTGCCTATCTCATTTTCCAATGAGGCCGCAAAGCTTACAGCACGAATACTGGTGCAGGAAATAAATACGCCCTCAACGGCCGGATCAGCGGCTGCCTTTCGCGCAGCGGCTGCGACGGCCGTCTCTGAAATCTTGGCCACGATATTATCGTCGGGTTCTTCAAAAGAGACAAAGACGGGAATCGTTAAACCGCGTGCTTCTAGCCCGGCGGCAATGGCATCATTCACGGTGCGGGAATAGGGTGTAACCACGGCAACCCGTTTAACGGCCAAGGCTTTGAACGCTTCGACACAGGCATGCACTGGATTGCTGACTTCAACGCCTGCGTGAACCTGGCGCACAAGATCTTCAATTGGCGCATCGCCGATCAGCATGGCAGCAGAAGTGCAAGCAAAGCCGATTGAATTGAACTCCCATGGCACGGGTAAGAGGCGGGCCGCTTCAGGTATGAGGGGCTTCATTGCCATCAGCGTGTCACGGTTGATCTGAAAGTCATTGTAGATCCGAGACTGGTAAAGCGCCACGCCGGGGAGGGATGCGAAGATTTGTCGCGCCTCATATTCAATGGTTTGATCGGAGCGCAAAACAATAAGACCGATACGGGCCCGGCTTCCAAGACCTTTATCTAACGTTGGCTCTAGTGTTTCATAGCGCATAACATAGCCTCCCCACCCTTTTGATGAAGAAAAGCACAAGTTGCGTGCATGTCAAAGCGCGTAAATTTGGGGGAAGGAATGCATCTTGTGAAGAAAAGTTCGTCGGGCTACGCTTCCCTTAGCTGCAGTTGCCGGCCAATAAGAAGGATACCGACATGAAGATCGCTGTTTTAGGTGCAGGCGTTATTGGCGTAACGACCGCTTATGAATTGGCCAAGGATGGCCATGAAGTCGTGGTCATTGATCGGTTGTCGGATGCAGCATCGGAAACTAGCTTTGCCAATGCTGGCCTTGTCGCCCCCGGCCATGCTTATACATGGGCCTCGCCTAAAGCGCCGCGTATCTTACTGCGTTCCTTAATGGATGAGAGCGCGGCCTTGCGCTTTAAACCGAGCCTTGATCCGCAGCTTTGGTGGTGGACATGGCTGTTTTTAAAAAACTGTACGGCTGAGGCCGCTCGTACCAATACCAAACGCAAAGTTCATTTGTGCATGTATTCGCAAAAGCAGCTGGATAAGCTGATCAGCGAAACAGGAATAAACCACCATCGCGTCGAGGGTGGGTTGATGTATTTATATCGCTCGCAAGAATCATTTGATAGGGGCGCGAAGAACTGTTCGATTCTATCGGAAGAAGGGCTTGATATTCGTCCCGTATCGGCTGCAGAAGCAGCGGCACTCGATCCTGCTCTTGATCCTGTGAAAGATAAATTTAAGGGCGCTCTCTATTGCCCATCGGATGAAAGTGGTGACGCGCGCCTGTTTACGCGTGAATTAGCAAAACTCTGTGCTGAAAAATATGGGGTTGAGTTTCGTTATAATACAGAGATTTTAGGGTTTGAAACAGCAGGCGGAAAGGTGACGGCGGTGCGATTGGCCGATGGTGTTTTAAACGCCGATTCCTTTGTGATGTGCCTCGGCGTTTTTAGTCCGCAGCTTTCAAAGCAATTGGGTACGCGTTTACCGATCTATCCGATTAAAGGTTACTCGGTCACACTGCCGATTGAAGGCGCAAATAATGTGCCGCGTTTTGGTGGTGTTGATGAGGATAATCTGACCGCTTATGCGCGGTTTGGTGACCGTTTTCGGGTGACGGCAACGGCTGAATTTGCGGGGTTTGATAAATCCCATAGGCCTTCCGATTACAGCCATATGCTCAAATCAATCAAAGAATTATTCCCGAATGCGGCTGACTACGACAAGCCCGATTATTGGGCCGGTTTACGCCCAATGACGCCGGAGGGAACGCCTATTTTTGGACGCGGGAAGTTTGATAATCTCTATTTCAACACAGGCCACGGCCATATTGGTTGGACCATGTCATGCGGATCAGGACGGATAACGGCCGACCTAATCGCTGGGCGTACACCAGCCATCGATCTAACGGGAATGGACATGACGCCCAATTAAGTGCGTTAAAGAGAGAAAATGTTTGATCGGGGCGGAAAAAGGATTCACCAATAGCCATGTCGCTCGCAGATGTTAAGCTCGACGATAAATACACGGTCGAACAGGGACGCGTTTATCTTAATGGAACGCAAGCCCTTATTCGCCTCGCACTTGTTCAATCGCGCGTCGATAAAAGCAAGGGCTATAATACGCGCGGCTTTGTGACCGGTTATCGCGGCTCACCATTGGGCGCCATCGATCAAGCGATGGAACAAGCCAAGAGCGCAGTCGAG
>Ga0007833_1000059_pt1 | contig 22264 bp, 23 predicted proteins | sample CryBogCBE25Jul07_FD_71204 | JGI IMG/M metagenome (GOLD analysis project Ga0007833, IMG submission 71204) | Freshwater microbial communities from Crystal Bog, Wisconsin, USA - CBE25Jul07 | ecosystem: Environmental > Aquatic > Freshwater > Lake | place: Crystal Bog, Wisconsin, USA | collected...
CATCCAAATGAAATTCCGTTTGCCCCAGTGTCTGTTCTACAGGAACCGCAAAATGCTGCTGTACCTGATACGTCAGTTCTGCCGTTCGGAACGCAATTGCCTCCTGCTCCTCCAAAGAAATATACTCAATCATAACATACGCCGCCGTCGGCGAAAAGCGCAACGGCATCTGCATACCAGGAACCAAGCCGCCCGTTACGGGTGCTGTGCCCATAGCGGCATTCATTGTATAGACCGGACCCGTAGGACCTGCCGGCGGATTTTTCTGCCAAAACGGTGAACCTGTGAGTGGTAGCATAGGATTATAGGGTGGGGTATAGGCGGGCGTGTTTTGGAGTCCAATTGTGAGTGGATTCGCACGCGCTTCCGTATAAACCAACTGATTAATCGGACGAAAGGTCACGTGAATACGTACAATATCATTTGTGAGCGCCTGAATCGGCAAGGCGTGCGAATGAATGCCAGGTTTAGAAAACCAGAACGGAATTGGTATATACACCGTTGTTGGGGTTGGGGTGAGATAGGTTGTACTTTTATAACCGTACGCCGTACGTTTAATCATATAATTCTTCGTTAAGGCAGACTCGGTCGTTTCATTCAACTCGTCTAGAATTTCTAAAAGGCGTCCATCCAACGTTTCCACAATCTCACCGCCGATTTCCAATTCTATCTGCTGAATCAAAGCATGTCCCAATGAGTTCGTCCAACCGAAGAGCGGTCCCAAAAAGTTTCCTAGATTATTCGGATCAATTGCTTGGATACCAGTCGTACCATTGGCGACCTGGATTGCTAACAATTGTTGGGAGTAGATATCCGGCATCTCAACGACCACCATCACGCCGTTCATCAATTCGCCAATCATCGGCACGGTAACCGACACGCGTTGACCAAACTCGGGCGTGCCGTCAAACTCCACCTTATTCCATTGCGCTGCCCAGCGCGTCGTCTTATTCACAACATGTATAAACTGATGTATGTCTGGGTTGCCTTTTGTAGCCATCAGACGTGCATCAGCGAGTCCCGTAGAGACTAGGCTTAGGCTATTTGCGGGAGTGGCAGCCATCCTTGCTATGTACGGTTAATTTATGGGCGCTTAAGCCAGCGGTGGGTGGGTCGACTGCTCAAACACTAAAGTATCGCCTATACTCACAATATCTGGTATATATGTTGTATACGTGATTTTCGTCGGAATTTGGATATCTATCCACTTGAATATACGGGGATAGATTTGATATATCTCCTTATTACACTCATAGGTATACCAATCCTTTACATAAATTGGATTGAATGCTTTATTCGCGGAGATTGAATTATAATCACGCTTGGCGACTTGAACCAATGTTGTTTTTGTTAGAAGCGAATGATTTGTATTATGATAGGCATTTTCTAAGAGAAGTTTGCGTTCCCAGTGCTCAAGCGGACGGTACGAAAAAACATAAAATCCGTTACGCATTTATGTATAATTTTATGTTGTTCTTTAAGCAATCTCTCTCGTTACTAGCACGGTATTTGCGATGATAATCGCAATGGCACCTAGGAGTTGCGTTATATTTGGTTTCTGGCTTGTAAATATCCAATCAAATACATACGCCGATATAATACCAAAGAACGAAAGGGCACTAAAGATAATCGTGCTCACTTGGGGAATGAGGAAAAATCTTAGAGCATAGCCAGTAAATCCTATTAGGGAATTAAAACCGAGAATGCCGGCGAGGCTGGTGGGTGTAATTTTAAATGTATTTGTGGCGAGTGCGCCGATTGCTACGGCGGCTAGGCATCCTACTAACCATAGGACGCCGCTGCTACCGTACATTTGTATCATCTTCGTCCAGGGCTGTTTATCCTCATTGTGTTTGCGCATACGGAACCAAATATAAATACCGACTTCCGTGAGTGCGGCGACTAGAGCACTGATAACACCAACCAGGGTCCAATTTGTGGGGGTGGGCTGGGCGAGAGCGATAGCACCCGCAAGGGCTAATCCAATCCACGGTACCGAGGAGAGGGGAATAGTTTCTTTGAAGATCGCAGCGCTTCCTAAAATATTAAACACAGGATACGTGTAAAAGAGTGCCATCGCGTTGCCGCCCGTTAATTGCTCAAACGCTGTATAACTTGTAAATACGTGGACGAGATTGAGAACGCCGGCGCCTAGCGTTTCGGTAGACAAGAGCGAGGTGGCGGCAAGGGGATTCTTGGTTACTAAGGCGGCAACGGCGGCTAAGGCTGTAAATACTGCCATACGCAAGCCGGTCTGGAAAATAACGCTTACATCCACGAGTTTAATCAACATCGGGTATGCGGACAGAATCACTTCCGATAAAACCAGAAGTAATTCGTTAATCATTCCTTACTTTAAGGATACAAATCTTTGAGCGTACGGGCGGATGGGTCCGTTACCCCCTCAATCCATCTCGGTAGCCACATTCTGGGGATAAGAGTGGCGGCTTTGTCGCCATAATGGTTAACAAAGAGCTGTCGGTACCAACGGGCTTCGTCCGTTTGCGGGGGATTATGAGTATATGTCTCCTGCGATTGAGTGAGTGTTTTTGCGTACTCGCTCGTGCGGAGATACCACGAATCGGTTGCCGAGGAGACGCCGTCGCTAAACGCCTCCTTCTTACGCATAAGTACATCCAGCGGTAAATAGTTGTCGTGAACGAACGCCTCGCGTAAAATAAACTTCTCAATGCTCGCACCGCGTCCTTCCGCATTTATCTTTCTAGGTCTGCGTAGATAGCTATCAATAGCACGCCAAGTCGCTACGACATTCTTATCCAAGAACGGCGTACGTGCTTCTAAGCCGTGCGCCGCCATTGATCTATCCGATCGGAGAACATCGTAGAGATGAATCTCTTCGAGGAGTCTCTCAGATTCTGCCTCAAACTCCTCGTCACTTGGCGCCCTGTAAAAATATAAATAACCTCCACCAATTTCGTCAGAGCCATCTCCATTAAACACTACCTTAATATCCGTATTCTCTTTTATGTATTTACCAATGAGCCAATTGCCGACACTGGCTCGTACTGTTGTAATATCGTACGACTCAATATCATGAACAACTTGGGGAATCGCATTGAGAAAATCCTCAGGACTTACAACCACTTCATGGTGCTCTGACTTAATAAAGTCTGCCACCATTCGGGCGTACTTAAGATCCGTTGAACCAGGCATTCCAATGCTAAACGTATGAAGTTTCTTATTATGGAGTCGCAGTTCTCGTGAGGCGATAGCAGCAACTAAAGAACTATCTAAGCCGCCGCTCAACAGAGCACCAATTGGACGGTCGCTCAGCAGACGCTTCTTGACCGCCGCTAAGACGGCTTCCCTTAGTCCCGCCTTCGCAAACGACAGTCCATTCGGAAATCCAAATACCGCCTGCTTCACATGAGGTATCTCGTGGTACTTGTGCTCGCTCACTAAGTTGCCGGTAACGGTGTCGTAGAGTTTCCATGTACCTGGTAGAAACGGTTGAATCATGGTATAATCCGTTGGAAGCGCTTTGATTTCTGAAGCCCATATCGTTGACCCATCGGCGTACTGGGCTTCAAACAAGGGGCGTACGCCGTATGGGTCTCTGGCGATGAGCAATTGGTTGGTTTGGGTGTTTACATGCGCAAAGGCGAAGACGCCATCCAGGGTGCGGACCAACGGTGTTGGTGAAAGGTGGGTCGCTAAGTGAGGAATAATAGCACAGTCGCTCGTTCCCTCTGGAAGGTTTAGGTTCCAACGGGTAGCGAGTTCCTTATAATTGTAAATCTCGCCGTTACAAACAGTTGCTGTGTTCTCTTGGAGGAACGGCTGGTGACCGAGCGGCGTTAAGCCGTTAATCGCAAGGCGGGTGAATCCTAAGAAAACGCCGGATATATCATTGATGGCGGTATATTCGGGTCCACGTGGCTCAAGCTTCTTGATATAGTTCAATGCCTGCTCCGTCGTAAGCCCTTTTGCTTTGAGTGCCGCCCAGATGCCGCACATGACTCTAAGGTAGGCGGATTCGTTAGTTTTGCCGTTTAAACGAGGGAGCGGCGGCACATTGAAAAATTTTTATTTGGTTTTTATTTGGTTTTATTTGGTTTTTATTTGATTTTGGAGTCGTGTTGTTTAGACAACGCCCGTAACCGGCTGGGCTTCATACGTTGGTGGGTTGGACGCCGTCGTCGGAATCGGTTCCTGGGACTGGGGCTCGGCGGGAGCATCGGTGCCCACCTGTACCGGTGCCTCCAACGGAATCGCCGACTGATTCTGTGTGCGCACTTCCCAGTTAATGGCATAGAGTGCCTGGGCGGTATCACGGGAGTTCATGTACTGGAGGGCGGTCTGCCAGTCCACCGTCTTGCTCTGCGGCTTGAGCTCATTGAGGTAGAGATTGTGGAGTCCAAAGACGAAGGGGCGGTACTTGGGCGGAATCTGTCCCTTCTGAAGGCTGCGTGCCTTGAAGACATCCGTATAGAGATTGTACACCGTACGGCTAATCGTCTTCCAGCGGTCCACAATCGCATTGGACGCGATACGCTCCTCAGGATAGACTACAAGGTAGTCACGGAGCGTGTTCGCACGCCAAAGGCTCAGCCACAAGAAGTCCCTTCGTGCCGAGTTGCCACGCATCTTACGTACACGGTTGTACGCCTCGCCACGCACCTTCCAACGGAAGTTCAAGCCGTTCTTGATGACATAACCCTGGATGTTGTGCTTGAATTGGACGTTCTCCTTCTGGAGCATAGTGACGAGCTCGCCCCACGTTGCCACATTCACCGTCTGAACATCAAATTGCGTTGGCTGGTTGGTGACGGCAACGAGTGTTCCACTTAGATAGGTCTGCTTCTGGACGCAGGTAATCTTTGGCGTATGGACGGCGACAACCACACGATTCTCAGGATGCTGGAGCACCCAGGTGTACTGGACGGTTGGGTTGAGTGAGGCGAGGAAGTCCGACCACGGCATCGTAGCGGCGACCGCTTCTTCAAAGAGAAGACGGAAGCTCTTGGTCTGGCTATAGAAGCGGCAGTTCGCATTGAGCGTTGAGCGTGTATGGAAACGCCACTGGTTGCTATAATTATCGTAGAACCCGCAAATCATCACGCCGTCAATGAAGCGCTCAATTGTATAGCCATTAGGAGTGCTCACGCTGGGCATAGACTCGCCCGTCTCGCTCTTCTGTGGAGCGATGCTTACAGGCTCGTTCTTAAGTACGTCCCATACGACTGAGCGGAATGCGCCGACATGAGGGAGAGCAAAGTTGCTCTTGCCCTTGACGTAGCGAATGAGAGCGAAGGGCTGCTCAGGCGTAGAGTAGTCATCTACACGGAGATAACCGCCCTCTTCGCTGGACAGAAAGGAGGAAAGACCCGCCCAAGTGGGGTAAGTGTTTGAAAGGGAGGAGAAAACGGACATTGTTGGAAGGGACGATGTAGGAAGGGCGCTAATGATTTGGTTTGCCGGCAGGCGCCGTCAATTTTTTTGGCGGCGGGCGGTTGTAGTTAGTAGAAAAGAGACCCGCTCCTACATTAGAGGGATGGAAGACGAACTTGTACCCGAATTGGGTGATTGGGTCACCATCATTAGCGATGCCTATAAAACAACGAGTGGACGTATTATCTTCCGTGACGGTGCTCTTATTCGTATCCGTCCTACTCAATCAAGTAACACCGGTGTAGACTTTCCCCTAGATCCTGAAACAGGACTCTTTCAAGAGGCACTCGGTGTCCAAGAGATTCTTATTCACGAAAAACGTAAAAACCCGCATTTTGCGACCCAGTTATCGGTCGTAGAAGGAGAGGTCCTAGAATTCTTTAGCTTGGACGGTACACCCATTGGCGAAGGAGTCGTTGCTCGTATCGTCGTAACCGATGAAGAGGATGGTATTATACTCGCCGATGGAAAGGAACTCAATTTCCAGTTTATCGGCTCCGCTCCACCCATAGATATTATACGCCCTCGTGCTGCGCCCGAGAACGTGGCAGACGAAGAAAACAACAGCTCATCCAATGCCGAATCAGTAGAAGAAGAAGAAGAACCTGAAGTATTCCCGGAACTTGACTATACTACATTACCCGCAGCACTCGTGGAGGAGATTCCTAGTGAAGAACGAACCTTCAGCGATAGTGTTCAACGTGAAGATATGTTTGTATCGCTTCTTGTGGACATTCCGTTCAAAAAGCAGCGTGACCCCAAAGTAATGCAAAATCTTTATCGTATAACCGACTTGCTCTTAGCGTTAAAGAATTCCGTTGTCGTCCGTGACGAAGCCGGTGCTATTCGTCCTGGAAGCACCTCTTACGTCGTTGATACGTTACAAGATATCCTAGAACGTAATCGTAGCGGCGATTCTCTACGTGCCTTCTTACCCGTTATGGCAGTCAAGAAGGTCCTCTATACCGACGATAAAGAGCCGTTTGAAACGGATGATACAGAATCACGCTCCGATGTTGGTACACTCGCAACTGTTGCCGGCAGCGAGAATATCTTTTTAAAACAAGATCCTGAAACTGCCTTCGCAGGTTATATACACTCTGTACTTCAAACAATACAGGCGTATGTGCCGGCGACCGCTTCACGTAGCCGTATTCCCTACGATATGGATGTACTCCGCTCGCAGGTACCCCCCAAACCGGTTATTGGCTTTCTTGAAGTACCGCCTACAGTCAATAAGAAAAACGAGCCCCAAACTCTCTCATCCGAGGCTCTCAGCACAATCAATGACCGCTATGTACGTCTACTCTCTGCCTCCTACCTACGAAACTATAAGACCGGTACTATGACAGTCGTTGCGCCCGCCGATTCCGGCGATGTTCTACAACATATCATACTCTCGCGTGATATGCTACGCTTCCGCTCCCCCATTCGGTCCAGTATATTGCTATGGGATATTGCGGCGAGCGAGGCATCGCGCAGTTCCCGCTCGCTCTTCTATACAACCCTGATGAAGAATTGGGCGGCTCAGGAGTTCTACGACCCTGACAATGTACTATCACTGTCCGAATTTCTCGCCGACCGTCTGCCCGCGTCCACCTCCTTCAACGAGGAACACCTGACGACCGTTATGGATTCGCTAGGGCTTCGCAATCTAGAAATCTCGACCACCGCCTTTGAGCCGATAGCGGCGGTCGTTCAGGCTGGTATCGCAAAGTGGAATAATCAGTACGCTGCGCTCATAAAAGCGGCGGCAGTGGCGGCAGGTCTCAAATCTGTACCCGCTATCCCGTCACTCTTAAATACGGATTCAGCGTTGCTCACTGTCCTTAACTCCGAGCCAGTCAAGCCGGTTCTTGAATCTCTAACAGAGAACGAAACACTGCTCAAGACTTACGATTTCACCATTGTCAATGGATTCGGTTTGATAGCAAATAAGACGTTCGGTCCCTACTACTATGCACTTGCGGGGGGTGTAGATTCTGCGCTCACCACCGCCGTTGGAAATACCTACAAAGCCGAATCACAGCGTATTGAACGTAATACTAAGACGGCGCGTGACTCTGTAAATGCCTTCCAGGCGGCGCCTATCATCAACCCTTGTAAGCACGTCAAAGAGCTTGAACGTATTATGAACATCGGCAACGATGAAAATCGTATGCTACTCTTTGAGAAGTTCCTCAATCAATACCAGGCTGGTCAGCGTGGAAACTTTATCATGTGCGGTGCCTGCGGCAAAGACCTCATCTGTAAGCACGAGGTGTTACTGTTAAATGAATTCCTACATCCTGGTCGCTCTCAGGCGCTCCATAAGGCTCTTTTGTTAGAATATGCCGGTCCTGTATTTGAAGGCGCCTATATCTGTAAGAGTTGCGGTCAGAAGATTCAGGATCTAGAGTACGATACGCATTTGGAGTTCGACGACGAGGGTCGTCCACTGGTCGGTCGTAATGTACTTGCCGCCGAAGAGGACGACGAGACCGCACCTGGAATTGCGTTCGGCAAAGAAACTAAGGCGGACAATCCCTTCGGTACAGAGGCAGATATGAAACTCTACTCTATCGCTCGTACAATCTTTGAACGCTGCGGCTACGCTGCGCCGCTGGACACCTACAAGCGAGTCATCAATGCGACGCAGGATTATCTCAAACTTCGTGTACCTGACCGTATCGCCTACGAAAAGGTAACTGGTGCGGCGGCGAAGGGAAAGAAACCGGTGGCGGTGGCGTCCTACGATACATTCTTTGCCAACAATCAAATTGGTATTATTGGTGCCTTTGTTGTCCTGGAAATTCAAACATCCGAAATCAATGTGCCGTTTCCTGCCGCCGGCTGCGAGTATTCTCGTGCCGGTTTTCCCCTTGATGGCGACGACCCCGCCGTTGCGGGTCGTGGGGCGCTCGCCTATGTCAGTTGCGGCATTGCTAACATATTCCGTAATGACGCTCCTTGGAATCTCACCTCGTGGTCGCCTGAAACGCAGATGCCAAAACGTTTGAATGCCGCCGAAAACGCTGTCCGCCTCTCCCTCTTCTCTATCCTCTGTATCTCCAGCGGTAAAAGTACACCTGCCCCTCTAACAAATGTCACAGATACGTATAAGACTCTACTTGAGAACGCGCGAAAGAAGGAGACTGCCGAAGTGGTCAAAGCGTCCGAAATGGACCGGCTGCCGCCCGCTTTCCGCCCCATGGCGGTACCGGCGGATCGGTCCCTGATGACGGAAGAAAGCATTCAAAACGTCAAGAAGTTCCAGGCGGACGTGGCGACGATGCCCGTAGCAACGATTGGACCCTTCGTACGTGCTCGTGGACAGCAACTCAACGCTCAACTGGTCGGTCAGTTTTATAAAGAGAGTATTGCTTCGGCGGTAATCATAGAGAACTCGCCCCGCTCCGACTCGGTCTGTTGCTTCGGTCGCCTTGGCGATGTCGCGCGGGTTGGTGTCGGCGTCCGCTCTCTCGGCTTGGAGAATCTCTCGGCGGAGCTGGAAATCCAGACGGCGGCGGCGGTGACCGTTGCGCGGCGTGATTCGGCGGCTCCCAACTGCGGCTCGCACATCTACGTTCCTTGGTCGGCGGCGACACGTATTATAGATTTAGCGGAACTGGATAGCAGCGGCTACTATAAACTCTTCTTACAATACTGCTACCGTGGTGTACGTGATGGCGGTATTCACGAGTTTAATGTAAGCGGAGTCTGTCGCTGGTGTCGCTACGCAATGCCTGCCGAGTTAATGGATCTCACAATCGGCGATATCACCGAAATGGGCGGACGGCGTCAGCGTATGATAGATGCGCTCAATGCTCGCCGTGAAGAGATTGCGAAAGACGGGCTCCGCCGCCAAAACATCTCCTTTGACGAGGCAGGCTTCCGCCGATTAGAGAACGCAATGAAGAATTTCAAGGCGATTGCGCCGCCCGCACCCCCTGCGACCGCCGACTTCATCAACGTATTGACAACACTCGGTCGTACTCTCGGTATGTTACTTCCATCGGCGGCTGGAGGTTGGGGCGAATTTGTAACGGCGATGAAGGCGATTCGTGACGAAACGCCCGCCGACGACGTTGAGCGCAGCGGCAAACTCTACCAGTTCTCCCTCTCCTACGATGCGTCGCTCCAATCCCTGCTTCTACAAATGACCAAGGGGCTCGGCGCCGATGGGTGTGACCGACTCCTCAAGCGGGTGGGCAAACAGTTTGGAATTGAGTCGGTACAGCGTGGTCCAGAGGCGAAAATAGGCGCCGCCGTTGAACTTCTAGGACAGATGTTTGATGCGATATCCGAGAGTGAAGATGGTATTACTATCCTTCGTAATTACCTTGACATTTTTGTGAAAGAGGGTACACAGATTCGGTACTCCTATATGATTACAAAACCCGATGGTTCCAAATGGTTCCCTAAGATTAGCCGCAATCACAATGGACTATTGGCTACAATCTGGACCGCTTCCTTCGGCTCGGTAACCAAGGCAACAAATGCGCTCAGCGAATATTCGCCTGAGACCATTGAGATAGCACATAAGTCGCTGGACCGATTTACTACGTGGTTTAGTATGTGGTTGTCGGTTATACGTGATGATATACGCTCAGGCGTCCAATTGACGACGAAAGAGTTCCGCCTGATGATACAGTGGTCGCTGTTTAATGCCCTGCTCGCCCTCTTTTCCGAAGAGTCGCCAATGTACGCAGATGCGAGTGATTCGGTCAAAAAGGTGGAGGCAACGAAATTCCACATACTATGGGTATGCGATGCCATGATTAGCGGTATTGAACTGATTCGTAAATACCAAAAAACTCCCGAACAGATTCAAGAGGCGATTACAGCACGTGCCGAATTGGAGAAAGCGTACTTCATCAAGAAGTTTGACGACTTGGACAAAGACCTCAAAGATGTTGAGAAGCGTAAGATGGCACTCAAGATTGGTGACTGGGCGGTGGGCACACTCAAAAATCTCTTTTCCTACGACGCCGACTTCTTTGAATTTGAGCGCGGACAGCGAGCCGCTATGGGTCTGCCCGAATTTTCTGGTGACATTACCGGTTTGGCGGAAGCGGAGCCGGCACGGCGCCCTGTTATGGAGGAGGGATACGACCATCGTGCGCCCGCCGACGAAGATGTTGATTAAACCTAGCAGCCGTCGTTGCTAGTATTAGTTTATACAATCTATAAAATATATACGATGTAATAAATGCCCGAATTAATATGGATTTTTAAATCGGCTGTACACGGCGGATTGATAGCGAGGCGGGAACCGCAATACTATCAATATATTTTAGACCCGTCAACGGGCGAAGATATCATGATTCTAACAACCGGTGAGTCGTGTGAATGCCCTACATGGGAATCTGTGCGGGTTTCTGAAGGACGGAGGTACGGAATGGCTGCTGGTCGGACCTATGATATTACGGATTTAATATCAGACTAGCTTCGCTTAGCGACGGCGAGTTGAGTGACGGCGAGCTCGCTTCGCTTGACGGGTTTTTCGCCGTTTACCGCCCGCTGCCACCTGTGCCGTAAAAATATCAATCTGGTCCGCTGTGACCGGCATACGATTTGCCGGATTTTCCACCTGACGATTTGGAAATTGCGCAAGTTTTGTTCGCATCCACTGTTCCCAATTAGCCTTACGATAGAAGAAATCCTGTCCTAGCTGTCTAATACGAACCACCTCTTCACCCGCATCAATATCTTCAAGATTCATCGCGTTTTGTCGCTTATCCGCAGAGATTTGTAACTGCCCTTGATTGACTTTGGCTGTGTACCACGCCGGTAGCTGTCCTAAGGGCGGTGGAGTACCCATCTGGTTTAATTCAGCAAATGACTGGACCATAATATTATTATTGGAATTCATGCGAGTAGGACCTATATTACGGCGACGCACCGCAAAGTCCTCTACACGTAATTCACGACGTGGAGCACGAGGAGGCGAATTCATTCTATTCTTCGGGCGTATTTTTCGTGTAGGGTTTATCTCTTGAGTTTAATAGGGAAGAATGTCTGTTCTTTATTTGTCACTCGCCATCTACATTGTAGGTGTAGCGATTGTTCTGTATATACGTCCCAGCCTAATGTTCCATCCCGATAATGGAACGTGGAAAGAGTTCGGTCTTGATAGCAGCCACCGTAATACTATATTCCCCTTCTGGATGTTCACAATTGTATGGGCATTCTTGTCCTATGCAATAGCAAGTCTCAGCAACGTCTTTGTCGCCAATGTTGTTTTACGCTCGGCTCCAATGGATGAGAATATCGCAACGCCGATCAGCGAAGTTCGCTATACTGAAGTCACTCCAGGTACACAAGTCGTTCATACGAATACACCCCGTATTCGTGCGCCACGTATGCCCAAAGTAACACCTCCTGCTCCTATATTTACACCTACACCTGAGCCTACACAACTCCCCGGTTACTATATTGTAGAACCTCAACCATCCGGTGTGCCAAAATTCATCTATTTCGGTCACGAGCCCCCTACATTTGAGAACCTATCATCGCACGACTAATTGGTTACGCTTTTTGCTGGAGTTGGGGGTGGAGGAGTCGCTGTTGGAGTTGTTACATCATCGCACATTCCCGAGAAGCTTGCGCCAATCAATGTACTAAACGCTCCCGCAAACCCACCGAAATAACCGTATGCAAGCGCATCGGTAATATTCGTATCCATATCGGGCGGGAGTAAATTGGTTACGACTCCACGGAGCGGAGAAACCAACCAGACGAGCACTAGCACTGCTACTTGTATTAACAGTGCCAAGCCCGCATTATTTGCCGCCTTTTGTACGCTCTGTACTTTTCCGCAATCCTCCTTCTGCATCAATACAAACATACCCAGGGACGCCAGAAAGGCGACAATTCCCGCAAATAGGAAAAATGAGACGAGTACGCGGAGTTCGCTAGATTGGGTACCGAGCGCTGAACTTAAACCCATAAATACAAGGAAAGGAATCATAGCCATCAGCAAAAACATACAAATCACCATAGCAACTGTTACGCCGACATTCATTTCTTCTTTCTCTATCCCTGAAAAAAAGAATGGCGACTCGCGCAAAACGCACAATCGACCCCCGCAAAGTGACCGACCTAGATGCCTGGCTCAAAGGATATAAATCAAAATACGGCAATCTTGTTCGTCGTGGCGGTGACTATCTTGTACTAGACCCCGCAAAGTATAAAGACGATTATGATGCCGCCCTCGCTGCGCCTGTTCTCGTCATACCCTCCACAAAGGCAGCCGACGCCCAACTAATCCTTGCGACCCCCGACGGATTTCCACAACTCCGGGCTACTGCTGAAGAAACTATGAAAGACTTACATGAAGAGCAAGCGAAACATATTGCTGTAGCATCTGACGCAGTAAACAAGGCGGACGTTGAGTTATTGAAGGCTACACTAGCCTGGAAGGCATCCGCTGCCGAGGGGGAATCGGTTCGTAGCGCACTTGCTATGGACGTCGCCGCCGCAACTGTTGCGATGAAGCAAGCCGAGGCAACATTATGCGCTGCCAAGTACCCAGTACGCTATATTAAAGCAGAAACAGAACTTTTAGTAAAAGATCTGGACTATGCTACACATAGTGATAAACGATTCCATAATACACTCTATCGTCTTGTGATAGAGCCGAGCGAACGTTCAGAACGTATTGTTCCAATCACTACTGAAGAGGGTAAGGCTTAATACGATCCTCTGACTTATCGCAATCCACGGTTTTTGTTTCGTATTTGAAGCACGCACCATTTCTATCACGATACACTAATTCGCTGACATTCTCCAAATTAGGGTACTTTGTAATCACCATTGGCGCCGGCTTGAGAATATATACACAGAAAATTCCCAATGCTAGACCAAATAGAAAAGGGAAGAATTCCAACTTATTAAAAAACTTCATCTCCTATTAAAGTAGGGATGTTTAATTTTATGGAGATTATTGACCGCCCAGGCTTTGCTACTATAATTAGCATTGTCCTCGGATTTGGTCTTGCCTGTATCTTCCGCCCTCTCTGTAAAGGACCGGATTGTCTTATTATCCGCGGTCCACCCATAGATGAAATCCGTGGCGCGGTATTTCAGTTCGGTACTAAATGCGTAGAGTTTGACGCAAAAGCGGTTGAATGCCCGCCCAAAGACGGTAAAGTATCTGTTGTAGATACAATGTCGTTTGCGGCGCTTGGTTAGGCTGCGTTTTCTAACAATGAATCAGGCTGCGTTTTAGAAATGCCCCGATTCTCTGTTTCCAGTCTAAACCCAATGTCTGGCTCTGGTTCTCCCGAAAGCGGAACTCCCATCGATGCGCTTGAAACCGGCAACGTACCTAATGCGGCGGATGCCAGCCGTATGGCGGAAATCCTACGCGATATGAACGCCTCAGGTGCTGAAGTTGCCGCCGGCGGTTCCGCGGCGCCTCCTCCCCAGATGATGCCTCAGGCTCCACAGATGCAGCAGATGCCTCAGATGATGCAGCAGATGCAGCAAATGCCTATGATGCAGATGCCAATGCCAATGAATGCGATGGGTCCTGTTGGCGGTATGAATGGACAGATTCCTATGATGGTCCAGCAGCAGGCACCACAGTTTGTTCCCTACGATGACGGAGACTCACGTGCCCCTCCTCCTAAAAAGAATATGTGGTCCACTTTCTTTGATAATCTAACCGACCCAATTATTGTTGCTATACTCATATTTACTCTATCACTCCCGGTACTCCAGACCTTCCTAAGTAAGTACGCTACCTGGGCGTTCTCTCTCGGCGGTCAGCTCTCGTGGCTCGGACTCATCGCCAAATCGCTTCTCGGCGCCGTGCTCTTCGCACTCTATAAAATGGCAGCAGGTGCTTTCGGTCTCTAAACAAAAACTGTCGGCAAAATAGAGTCATACGAATGAAGTCGCTTCGTTCATTGGTAAAGGGTAATATGGAATGTACCGTCGGTTATGCCATTTTTATAGTCGTTGCCGCCTACGTTTTATACAGCGGACAGCCCGAAACGGTCGGTCTCGGCGCCGGTGTCGCCTTGGTCTTATATGTTCTAACCGGCGGCAATGTACTTGTCAGCGCCGTCCTCGGCTCTTTTGTATCATTAGTAGCACTCTACTATTCCCGGACCCCTATGGTACGTGTAGAGGGCTTTGAATCGGATCGCGACGAAATCAGCGAGGAGGACTACTTGACCGATAAGGAGAAGGCGGCTGTTGTAGAGAAGGGAGAGCACGTTGAGAGCTTTGAGGAGGCGCCTAAGCCAAAGCGGGCGGCGAAGAAGACCAAGAAGGCGAACCCGCCTCCCGATAACGGTGACCGCAGCGAGTTCTTCACACTCGGCAAAAAATACAAACTACCCAACGAAGCGGATGACGAGGAGTATCACTTAGACGCCGGCACAACCTTCATGAATGCCTATAAGTCACTCAAGCCCGACCAGATTGCCTCTATGTCTAAGGATACACAGGAGTTGATGCAGACACAGAAGCAGTTAATGGGTACACTTGCGACCCTCAAGCCACTCATCACCGACGGTAAGCAGATGATGGAGATGTTTCAGGGTTATTTCGGTAAGGGCGGTATGGGAAACTAAATAGAATTGATGGATAGTTATATGTAATTTGATTATGAGTGTATATAATCAAATTAAATTAGCACGAAAGTGTAAATGATGCGTATCTTTCTCGCATTTCTTGTACTTACTGTATTTCTAACTGCGGCTATCATATATACATATTACGTTCGTCGTGGCGTTATTATGTACGAGGGCTTCTCAGAAGAAGATATTTCTAGCGTTGAAAAGGCGGTCAGTGAGGCGGTTCCCCAAATAGAACCGGCAACAATCGCAAAGGTTCTCACAATTCTAAAACGTATGGCGGGCACTGTATTACAGCCTGGTTTCTTTACAGATGCTATCCGTCGTAGCCAAATGTCGCCCATGGATATGGCACGTGATTATATAAAATCACAGGCGGCGGCGGCGCAAGCAAAATAGTAAGAAACAACAGAGGATGGCACGAGGACTTGCTGGACGATTCAAGATGCGTGGAGGCGGGTTGACCGGTGGCGCCTGCCCGCCAGGCGTTCTATGTATGGATCTCGGCACTATCTTTTGCGTTATTTGTATCGTTGTAATCGTTCTCGGCTTTTTAGCGTTCCTATGGAATCAGACGGCGGCGCCGATGCCCGCTATCAAACCACGTAAATATGCTCCACCGCCCGAAGAGAAGGTTGAACTTGTAGCAACACGCGAGACCGCGCCCCGTATTGGTGCCGGTATTGCTCCTATGCTAGGACCCCTAGGACCTCTTGGTCCCTGGGCGCAGCCGACCCGCGGTACCGGCGACCCCCGCTTCTCGCCCCTCGCCCCTGAGCAATCGTATTACACCCCGCCCGACCCTGGATTCGTCTCCCCACCTATACCCGCCGGTGTCGGTGCTATCATACCTATCAATGTCCAAACCCAGGGCTACCCTGATTCGTACCAACAAATCGGTGTTCTCACAGCGCCCGGCGGCACAGATATGTCCGCCTCCCCCAATCGTACTATTCTACCTCTATTCGGTCGCAAACTTACCACAAACCGTGACCGCTGGAACTATTACACCCGTACCGACGGTATGAATCCCGTTCAGGTACCGCTCCAATTTAAGCGTCGTAATTGTGACGACGATAATGGCTGCGACGAAATCATTACCGGCGATTCGGTCGGCGTACCTATATTAGGTCAGGCATACACCGCCAATGTATTCCGTTACGCTACACCCCGCTACTTACCCGTATAAGTGGCGGTTTAAAAAACGTAGGAAAATCAGAGACGGGGCACAGATGTCCACAACCGCTGATAACTTCTTTTCTTGTAGTGAAACCCCCGCAAATTTTCCATCAGGGTTGAAACTAGCAGACATTGTTGGAAGTTCTACAAGTATATTACGTATAATTTCTCAGATACCAGGTCCAGGAAATTATACCGGTCCTCACGATTTCTTTTTTGATATCAACGAAAATCCTACAACATCTATACAATTTAATGGATTTATGTACAATTTATCGCATTCGTATCTTTGTATGCCTGGTGTACATAAAATATCCCGTGAAGCAAAAGTCTGTGACGCCGAATTAGTGATACTATTCAATCCATCACAAACCACTGCTTCGCAACAAACGCCGATTCTTTTATGTATTCCCGTAGAATCCGGTATTCGTATAAATCCGCAATCTAAGAAATACTTTGCGACACTCACGACCGGCGTCACCGCAAATCGTCCTACACTCGGCTCTATTTTACAACCAAACTCTACCTTCATTACGTACAATGGATTTAATTTTATGTTACGCGTCGGCGATTCCAATACACTCAAGTCGTGCTCTGATATTCCTGTGTCTCCAACAAATAAAGTTCGATACCTGGTCTGCCAGAATGCCATCGGTATGACGACAGAAGACTATCTTCGTTTCAACGGACAACTCGCCCGCAAACCCCGTCCCGTGGGTGCCAATGACTATGCGCCCCTAGAACAACTCGTCAAACCGCCCGTTTGTTTAAACGAAATATCCAAAGACCGCTTTGTACAACTTACCACCCGTATCACAAATGTCGTGATTGAAGCGGGGGACGCCCTGGCAGCCTCGTGTAATGTTAAAAGGACCGGTATAGCAACGAGTGCGCTCAAATGTAAGCCTATTCGCACAAAAGGGGACGGTGGGCTCAGCATAGATATGACGAAGGGCGGAACCACGCTTGATAAGGAACTCTCAAACACACAGGACGCTCTTGATAATATGGATTTGGGAGAGATGGATCCCGGTATATCGGCAACAGGTACTACATCTCAATTTGAACCCGGTGATATTGAACGTGGCATCGGCATCGTTCTAGGTATTCTATTCGGTGTTGTAATGTGTGCTCTCGTGGGCTATCTTATTCAGCGATTCTTATTCGGCGATAGATATGTACAAACCATCGTTGCGAAAGAGACGGCGACAATGAAATTGCCGTCTATACCCTCGTTGCCAAAGATTAGATTACCTGATATTACCAAATTCACTTGCCCCAAAGAGTAGTCGTTGCCCGTATTAGGAATATGGTTTATCATAGAGAAAACGGCGAATGGGTGTGCCCACCCCCGCCGCCCGATGATATAGACTACTATATACAAAAAGGTGCGCCACACTGCGATGCTCCTGTAGTCGGCGCCGAATCGGCAGGATATGCGCCCGCCCTCGGTCACGACGAAGAAGAAACGCCACTCAAGTGTTACATGCTCGACGAAGATAGAGATATAAGCGGAAGTACGCTATTTATTAACGGAGAGGGAAAGGCGGAGCCCTTATCGCCGATGTTACAAATGCAAAATGCTGTAACACATTTAAATCCTGATACAATGAACCCCGGTGTACAGCCTGGTGACATAGAAACGATATTAAGTTGGCTTCTCGCTGCGGTTATAATTCTTATAATTCTATGTACATTAGCATATTATGCTTGGGGTGTGTATAAACAACCGCACGGTTCGTTCTGGAATTTTGTAACGAATTTGGCGCTCAAGTGGCCACGCTGGTGGTGGTGCCCATAATGAAAATCCAACGAAACAGTAAGGTAGGGACCAGAATGAGTTCTAAATGGATTCCGTTTCTGTTTATATTTGCTATCATCGGTATAGTACTTATGATAGTTCTTCGTGACGATAAGTCGCTTATTAGCAAATTTGTACAGGTGATTTCTCGTAACATTGAGGGATTCGCGCCGGCTCCTGTACTAGAAAGCCCACGCTGCCCCACCAACTATACATTCTTCACTGACCGAGTCGGTGATAGTTTCTGTTGTGCCGGTAGTATAAATCCCTATACACACCGCTGCGAAGTGGGTGACGACAACGGACTTTGTGCCTTCCGCCCAAATATGGTAGACCCTCGTAATCGGCACCGTATCCTACCTCTCTGCTCGTCGCTAATTACAGAACATCATACAACACAGCAACAGTCGTGCCCGGATTCCCTGCCCAACTACGCCAGTATCGGCAAGTGCTGTCTCAGCAACCCTGACCTGGACGATTACGACTGCGTAGCATCCGATAATAAGGATAAGACAAAGTATTGTAAATTGTCTGGACCATTGGCTGACGGCGAACAACTCTGTAGTGCTATGAATATGATGGCGACTGCCACGTCATCGTGCCCCGCTCAGATTCCTCAGGCGGTATTTTATAAGACCGGCGCAGCAGAAGTCGCTGCCTACGGTGCCTCAGCGGGAAATCTAATTGTACCAACTTGCTTCGGTATGAACGAAATCTGTATTCCAGACGCAGTCATTGACTATTACCAGAAGAATAATGGGCTCTACAAGGATAAAAATATTCCTACGTGGGCGTACTCTTGTACCGGTTGGTCAACTACGAATGTTAAAAAGGATATGACGGTGGATATGGATAACTCCTACTTACCGTCCGCGTCTTCTTAAACTCGGTTTATTCTTTCATACATTAGAATGTCGTTTACAGGCTCTAATCTATGTAATCAGTCTGCTACTATAATACCGCCATGCGATACATGTAAGGGGGACGGAATGGTATATCCATTGGTGAAAAAAGAGTGTCATATATGTGAGGGGAAAACAACGGCATGTGGAGAATGCGGTGGTTTCGGATATGTTCGTATCATTGAACCTACCAGATGTGAAGACTGTCGAGGATCTGGGCGAATGACTCATATAGCGTTGGTGGGCGGATTGACTTTATCATAAACTCTCCCTCACCGTCTGCGAGTTTGTAGCCGCATCGCTCATAATAACTGCGGACACCGACACCCGAAATCACGGCAATCATCTCATATCCGTCGGCGGCGGCAAGATTCTCGGCGGCTACAAGAAGCTTCTTACCGATGCCCAAATGTTGGGCAACTGGAGTATTGCCGGATGAGCCCGATGATGCGTTGTCGCCCACCGCAAACGTCCTACCATATACATGAAGTTCACGAATGAGTGCGGTTTCGGTCAGTTCAGGAAAGACCTCATTCTTCACTGAATAGCGAGACGGAATACGCAGTCTCAGGAATCCAAAGAGGACCTCTTCGTCTGGCGATTCCCACGAAATAAAGTACTCCTTACCGCCTTGGGCTAAGTACGACCGTACCTTTAGAGTTCCGTCGACTGGGTCGGCATCATGGCGTCCTGCCTCCCTACAACGAATACAGCGACAGGTTAGACCACGGTCCGTCATCGCCTTCTGGAAATCTTGGCGCTGCGAGCTCGTCTTAATTCCCGCCACAATATACCCATTCGGAATATCCCGTACAATACGGTTATTGCGAATCCATGGATGAACACGAGACTTCCAATAGACAATCACCTCTTCTAGTTCCTTATCTGAGTAGGGAACGTAGGTACCTGCCTTATACTCTTCTAGAATCTTCGTAAACGGTGTAGTTTCACACGGATACACCTTCACCTGGTCAGGATGTAGCTCTTGGAGCACTTTGTCCATCATCGCCTTATCCTTCTCTGGAGTGGCACCTGGCAGATTCGGCATGATATGAATGTCTACCTTGAAGCAGCTATCCCTGAGGAGAGTGAGAGCATTGACTGTATGTTTATGGGAGCAGCCCCTGTTCACACGTTTTAGAATTTCATCGTCCGTATGCTGGATGCCAATCTGTACACGGGTGACGCCCCAACGGCGGAAATCCCTGAGCTCTGCGGGGGTGATACAATCCGGTCGGGTCTCTACCGTTACACCAATAACTCTGTGTTGGCTATTTGTATTGCGGCTCTTCTCTTCTTGGAGGGAGAGGGGCTCTCGTGGTGGATCGGCGGACTTCTCGCAAATATTCGCCGCATAGAAGATATCTCGCATATAGGTTTCTAGATAGGTTTTTGGGTAGGAGTGAATTGTACCACCTAGGATGAGCACCTCAAACTTATCGGTCGGATGTCCGTTCACCTGATACGCCTTGATGCGGGCGAGCATCTGCTTGACGCAATCAAAGCCATTCTGATTGGCACGTAGAACACCAGGCTCGCCGAAAAGGTATGACCTCGGTTGCCCTGGCTCATTTGGACAGTAATTACAATTCCACTTACACGTGAACGTCTGTCCATTGGGGTATGGCGAAAGGAAGATAGTAATCACAGAGACGCCAGAGATGCCGCGGCAGCGGCTAGTAATCAGGGCGTTCTCTAGAAGATGGCTGCGCTCCATCAAACCGAGCTCTTGCTCGGCGAGGTATACCTGGGTAAAGTGGCGGGGCTTAATGCTCATATGATGCTTCCGTTGGAGGTCACGGAATACTTGGAGTTTTGAAATGCCCTTCTCTAGCATTTCAAGCATCTCATAGAGAATCGGTCGTAGAATCTCTTGTTGACTCGTTGGCATTGTTAAGTCTCTCCACTTATAATCAATAGGTAGGGATTTACAGTAATCTTCAATGTCGCTGATTTTGCTGCCGTTCTGTGCGTGTTCCATTGTGCTTGGCTGTCGATTTGGGCAGGGGAAGTTTCAATTTTTTTATTGGCACATTATAAATATGGCAAACGCAAACACACTTGGTAGGCGGCTCATGGATGAAATAGCCAACAATGGGGGTAACAATGCAGGCGTTCGGGTATTGCTGGAGCAAGGAGCCCCTGTGAACTATCGTGGACGTGGAGGACTTACACCCCTGCACATGGCAGTAAGTGTCTCAGACTTAGAACTTGTTCGTATACTTCTGGCACATGGGGCGGACAAGATGATGGAAGTTCCTAATCCAGTAGGTCCAGGAATGGTAAATGCAGTACAAGCTGCGGTCATACTTGCAAGGATGTATCCTGGTAACTCCGATACTCGGGCTATAGTTATGGAACTGGGTGGATACCTAGGTCCTCCAGGAGGAGATCCTAATAGTGCCAATCGTGGAGGACGTAGAACATTACGTAAAAAACGTAAATCACGGCGTTATCGCCGTAATTAGCAGCCGCCACGGAGCCGCAGAACAAGGTGAAGCGTAGACTCCTTCTGGATGTTGTAGTCGCTGAGGGTACGACCGTCCTCTAGCTGCTTGCCGGCGAAGATAAGGCGCTGCTGATCACCTGGAATTCCCTCCTTATCCTGAATCTTCGCTTTGATGGCTTCAATTGTATCAGACGGCTCAACATCTAGCGTAATTGTCTTGCCCGTAAGCGTCTTACAGAATATTTGGAACCCCATAAGATTTGTATGCTAAATACAGTACAAAAACTTTAAACCGTCAATTTTTGAGAATGAATGGTAAAAAAAATGAATCCAATGTCGCCTAATGTATCCTAAGCATCTAACAAAATGCCTAGATGGGTGGATTGTAAGCATTGTAAAGGGAACGGCTGGCTCTATCCTTCAACACGCGAACGTTGTCGTACTTGCGATAACGACGCCGAAAAGAAGGTAGTATGCGACCGCTGCCGTGGTGCCGGTTGGGAAAATATTGTAGAATCCGTGATGTGCTGTGATTGTAATGGGAACGGGCGGCGCCAGGTAGAGGATACACGTCAACGCCGCTAATAAATTTGCCTTTATTTTTTAGAAATGGATGAGTCCTCGCGTATTCGTTCTCGTATGGCGCAAAAACTTACCCAGCAGCAACAAATCCTAACACCGCAACAAAGAGCAATCATTAAAGGCAATCTTAATTTATATACGGCGGGCTCGGCGGACTATTTGGACGGCGTTGTATCTTATACAGGCATTCCGTTTGATGGTGATTTCTATCTCGGTACCGGCGATTTTACCATTGAGTGGTTTCAGAATCTGACCGCCGGTGCCACTTATCCACGTGCTTTCTCTCTCGGTTATTTCGGTCCAGGACCCGGTTCCCTTACCTGCTCTATCGCTGTGAGCGAAGAAGTAAATGGTGGTGGTCGTAATATGA
>Ga0007833_1000063_pt1 | contig 21353 bp, 17 predicted proteins | sample CryBogCBE25Jul07_FD_71204 | JGI IMG/M metagenome (GOLD analysis project Ga0007833, IMG submission 71204) | Freshwater microbial communities from Crystal Bog, Wisconsin, USA - CBE25Jul07 | ecosystem: Environmental > Aquatic > Freshwater > Lake | place: Crystal Bog, Wisconsin, USA | collected...
GCGGAAGGCGGTTGTCCTCGTGGATGAGAACCCGGAGGCCATTAGGCAGGACTTCTTTTCTAACCTCTGCCACGACGGGCTTTGACTCTTCCTGCTGGCTAGCACCGGCAGGAGCGATCGGATCAAGTGATGTGACGGTAAGCCCCTCGGGCCTTAGATAGAGGGCTGCAACGCGTCGCACATCCTCCGGGGTGACCTTTTCAATGGACTCCAAATAACGCTTACCGAACTCTGCATTACCGGTCATCAGCCAACCATTGCCATAGTCAGATGCACGCCCCCTCATGGTGGTGAGTCCATGATAGTGATCCGAAAGCAATCCCTTCTTTGCCTTAGCCAGCTCTTCCGTTGTCACACCATCTCGGGCAACCCTCTCTACCTGAATCATGATTTCTTTCTCGGCTGCATCTCGCTTGTCAGGATCAGCAACTGCTCCCACGTAGATTAGTCCCTCTTTCGGAGTCAGGGTATAGAGGCCTGCACCAATCTGATGGACCAAACCCTTCTTCTCGCGGAGATCAGTATTCAGGATCGAGCTTGTTCCCGCGCCTAACACGGCGGAAAGCAATTCCACGGCAGGGGCGTCGGGACTGGTCATGCCGGGTGCGCGCCAGGCAATATTCATACGACTGAGATCGGTGGGAAAGGTGTCCCTCCCGACTTGTTTACCAAGCTGAGGGGGCTCCTCGGCAATCGTCACTGGCTCTAAGGCTATCCGCGGGTACTTCTCAAAATAGGCAGCCAATTGATCCCTAATCTCCGAGGCATTGACGTCGCCGACCACAACAAAACAGAGGTTATTGGGAACGTAACGACGCTTGTAGTAGTCAAGCACGTCCTGACGGCTCAGCTTGTTGTAAATATCGAGATGACCGATGACAGGTTCCTTGAAGGGGCTGACGTGGTAGGCCGTTCGGAAGAGCAGAAGCGAGGCTGTTCTGTCGGGATTGTCATAACCCATGGCAAACTCACGCCGGATGACATCCTGTTCCTTGGTGTATTCAGCCTCAGGTAGGGTCGCATTCATCATGGCATCGGCCAGGATATCCACGGCTTTGGAGGCGCCTTTTGCCGGAACATCAATCCAGTAAACGGTTCGGTCATAGGAGGTGTAGGCGTTGATATAGCCCCCCTGGTCCTGCACTTGGCTGGCAATCACACCAGGCGCACGACTCGTCGTTCCCTTGAAAAGCATGTGTTCCAGAATGTGGGAGAGCCCTGCACCGAGGAGTTTCCCTTCATGGATGGATCCGGTGTTGCACCATGCTTGAACGCTGGCTACGGGAGCACCTTTGTTCTCCTCGACAATGAGTGTCAGGCCGTTGGGGAAAGTGAAGACCTGAGGATTGATGGAAAGTGATGCATGAGTCTCAGTAGTTTGGGCAACAGAGGGCGCCAACTGCGTTTGCCTGGGGATGTTTGAATCTCCTACCGATTGTTTGGAATCTGCGGCTTGGAGAATTTGGGTAAGAAGTGTTGCTTGGAGAATCATCAATGTTCGTAATCGGTTCATGAAACTGGAAGTTGGGACTGCGGGGAAACAATTGTCTGCTTGCTCGTGGGGTCAGGCGGAAGAAAAGGGAGAATGAAGGATTCGTGAAAATCGATCCCCTCCTCAAAATCGTGGGGAGAATCATTTTCCGTGCGGCCGAAAGCACCGGCCTCAACAAGATTAAAAACCATCCTTCCGATGTCACCGCTGTTACGGATGCCCCAGTAATCGAGTACAGTGACTGTCATGGGACCGAACTCTTTGAGAGCAAGGCGTCTAAATCCATCCAGAAGCTCCGAGGCAGTCACGTGTGCGGAAGGGGACTGGTGCTTTGCCTTGGAGCGTTTTTTTAAGATAGCCTCGAGTGCTTCTCGGATAAACTGATAACCCTCGGGACGGTACCGCTCATCATTGGCAACTGCAAACGCCACGGCTTCGTTGAATCCTGATACTTTCATCGGTACGAGGAGTGTACATCAGTAACCGTTGGGATCAACGCCAGCAATCTGGCATGACGGATGCCGGCTCCGGTCACAAAAGCGATCATCACCAGCGAAAGAACAAGTTGCTCGCGACGGGTTAAAAGAAACATCACTTTACCATATTACTCCCAACCCAGTACGCAAGAGTCTCATCCGGGAAAAATCGTCACCATCCCCTCGCCTCAACGGCGTCAAGATAGCGTCCCACAGGCCCTTTCTTTACGGACTGCTCTGGCGAAATAAGATACCGCTCGAAAAGCCCGCTACTACCAGGCGCCTTCGTCATCTCATACCAGTCGAGATAATCCTCAATCGCGCGCGAATGTTTGAAAATAAGAGTCCGCAGGTCGGTGATTTGCTTTTCTTCCAGGGTCAGTTTTTTTAAAGACTGGTGCTCAATCAGGGAGAGCAAATGAATGGAGCTGTCAAGAAGTGGCATCACAAGCGGATTTGACTGTGTACGGAGGCCCCTCAAACGTGATGCAAGCTGCTGGCAGGTGAATTTGCATCCCTTCTCTTTTTTTAACAGTGCGAGAGAGTGATGGGGCGTGGACAACTCGGAGATGATCTCATCATATCGTTCCAAGGAGGCCCTTGTTCCAAGCATGGTGAACCCTCCCTTGTCACCGCTTCCTTCACCGGCCATGATAAGTAGCCAACGGCGTTCAACCTGAGAGAACGGCCAATTTTCAGGCCAATCCGGGAGCCTTCTAGCGGGTTCCTCTGGGTTAAAGTGACCGATCCACTTGCGAAATTCTGCGACTCCACCTCCTCTCATGCCAGCTTTCACGACCGAGGCAGCCATCCAGTCATAAATTTCCATAACCTGCTCATTTCCGGCACGTGAAGGCTGTTGATGAAGAAAACCCTGCAGGGAAGGAATATCCTTACCGTCACGCAGAAAAGCCGGCGTCAGCACAATACTGCCCCAAGGCCTGCAAACCCATCCAAGTCCTCGTGTGAGCCATAATGGAAACTCCATGACAATAGTCCCCGAATCAATCGGTTCCTTGGCATAGAACTCCCTGAGAAGCATTCCCCGAGCGAGAATTTCTCCGAGTTCACTTCTAGTGCGCTCGGAGATCGTAACATCAATCTGAATCTTTGCACTCCTCCCCTCCAAGGAATCGACCCTAAGTGTATTTTTTGGGAAGGGGGATCCCTCGGAGGGATGAAGAACGACAAGCACGGGAGGGTAGTCACTGGCTGCATATCCCGTCTGGTTCTGAAACTTTTCCTCACAATCGGAAAGTACGTGAAGGAACTTCATCAGCGATGGCGTGGACTCGCCCATGAGTTCGAAGGTTCCACCCGGCGTGGTATGCGTCGCACTCGATAAAAGATCCCTACTGGTAAAAAAGGTGAGCAACAAAACTAAGACGCCTTTCCATCTGAACAAACACCGGAATTTCAGATGCACGGGAACAAAAGTTTAACGAACCGAGAAATCAATCGCACCATGGCGGAACTTCAACTCATCGGCGCCGGTCAGTGACTTGAAACGCTCAATAGCAGGGCTGACATGTCCGGCAATAAAAGCAGTTAGATAGGGAATGAGACACGAGGGTATCGGTAGAAGACCCAGGGATGCGGACTCACCCTCGAGAGACCAATGTCGGGAAGTGCCACGAAGTAGAAAGTTCTCTGAGAGATGGAAGGAACAGCCAAAAAAAACAATCTCGACGGAATAGGTGAGAGCGTCCGAAAACAATTTCACACGGGCATTTTTCAGCATTAGATGAATGGGACCGTAAACAGTCACCTGCGACGTTCCCGAAAACCTCAAAAAATCGTTAATCAGGGGTTGCGAAAGTTCAACCAAACCTGACCGCGCTCCCAAAAAGACACGCTCCATGGCCGCAGAGGGATCAACAATGCCGGATGTGCTTAACCTTTGCTCACTCGAACTTGGCGGCATGAAGATGAGAACAAGGATCACACCCAAGGCAACGGAGAGCCAGTAATTCACGATCCGCATAAAAAAAGACAAGGATGGAAAAACGTGTGGAGTACGAAGAGGTGTCGCTTCTAACTTCCGCACAACGGAAACTTCCACGGGGGCGAAAGCTCCTCCCTTGGGAGGAATGGGCAAGGCTGATAGAATCCCTCCACACCGAGTGCAATAGACCCGGACACCCGGATTCTCATAATCGCACGACGGACAGAGACGGACACTCATCCCTTTTTAGGAGGAGTTTTTTGAGAGGAAGATGCGTCTACCTTGGGAGACTTGCTCCCATCACCCTTGGTTCCTTGCTGTGGTGTGGAGGATGCGGAGCCTTCACTCTTGGAGGAAGAAGCATCACTCTTAGCGGCACTCTTGTAGCCCTCGCTCCGGTAGTCGGTGATATAAAAACCAGACCCCTTGAAGATCAAACCGGCACCTGTTCCGATCAGGCGCTTAACTTTTCCCTTACCCCAAGCCTTCATGCAGCACTTCTCCTTGGGACAGGTCTTGTAGGCTTCATCCTTCATCGACTGGAAAGCATCGAAATGCCTCTTGCACTTGGCGCATTCGTATTCGTAGGTGGGCATGCTGTGGGCTATTTTAGTAGGCTATAAAAGTTCGGCGATCTGAACCGCGTTCAGAGCTGCTCCCTTAAGGAGTTGGTCGCCGGCGACCCAAAAAGTCAACGCATTGGGAAGGGCGCAATCCAGACGCAGTCGTCCGACCCGGCAGTCATCCTCACCGCTACAATCGATCGGCATGGGGTAGACGGACCGCAAAGGATCATCATAAAGTTGAATTCCGGGAGCGGCGTTGATGACTTCACGGGCCTTATCGAGTGATACCGGGCGCTCAAATTCTGCAGTCACTGCCACGGAGTGGGCCCGATAGACAGGAACGCGGACACAGGTAACTGAAGCACTCAGGCCTGGAAGATTCATGATCCTCCTCCCCTCGTTCTGCATTTTCATCTCTTCACGGGTATACCCATCCTCGAGGAAGGAATCAACATGCGGCAGGACATTGAAAGCAATCTGATGGGGATAAACCTCCTTTACGACTGCCTTGCCTGAGGTAATCGCATCGACCTGCTGTCGAAGTTCCTCGATGGCCATGGCTCCCGTGCCGGAAACAGCCTGATAACTGGAGGCAATGATCCTCTTAAGACCGAAGGCCTGGTGGAGGGGGTAAATCGCCATCAGCGTGATGGCGGTCGTGCAGTTGGGATTGGCCAGAATACCTGAATGTGAGGCTGCTTCAGGCGCATTGATTTCAGGTATAATCAAGGGAACCTTGGGATCCATTCGGAATGCGGAGGAATTATCCACAACAATCGCACCAGCCTTCACAGCATGGGGGGCGAATTCCTTGGAGATTCCACCACCTGCACTGAAGAGAGCGATATCGATACCGTCAAAGCTGTTTTCCGTCAGTGACTCGACGGTTAGTTCCTGACCTCGAAAAGTGAGCTTCTTTCCGGCGGAACGTTGGGAGGCAAGGAGACGGAGGGAGGCTACTGGAAAGCCTCGTCTCTCGAGCACCCTTAACATTTCAATACCCACGGCTCCGGTGGCGCCGACGATGGCAAGACGCTTGGGTGAAGACTTCTGAACGTTAGGTTCTCTTGTTATCATGTTTGAGGGTTAGAATTGCAATTCAGGGGGGCCGTCTGCAAGCATCGAGAGAACTCTCCTACCGTGCTTTTGAATTCCAATTCGCCTCAACTCATTATTATCAATGTCACCAGTCAGGAACTTCACCTTGTTTCAGGCATTGAACGACTCCTGGCAACATGGCCTGTTTCCACATCGAAGTTCGGCCTTGGAAGTCAAAAAGGGAGTTTCTGTACTCCTCTTGGAAAATTTCGTATCTCTGAGAAAATAGGTGATGGAGCCCCGAAGTGGATGATTTTCAAGAATCGCGTCGAAACTGGCACCCTGGCTCCCCTCGCGACAGAAGAGAATCCAAGTGATGAAGATCTGGTCCTGACGCGAATTCTCTGGTTGGAAGGAATTGACCCGGCGAATATCAATACGAAAGAACGCTATATCTACATTCACGGGACCAATCAGGAAGCCCTAATCGGGCATCCGGCCAGCCACGGTTGCATCAGGCTTCGGAATAACGACATGCTGGATCTTTTTGAACGAGTGGAGGTAGGTTGCGGGGTCGAGATCAAAGTATAGTTACCTTGGGGAATCTTCGCGTTTCGTAAATTTTCAGTTTTTCCTTTGTCCAAGCAATGCGTACTATTAAAAGCTCAATCGGCAACCAGCACAGAAAGGAGGCGAAATACACCATGACCATCACCAAGATCGCAGCAGTCATCGCACTTGCAGCAGCAACTCTTACCCTCGGCGCTTGCGCACAGAAGCAGGCTCCAGCTCCCGCAACTGTCGGCAAGAGCAAGTAAGGTAAAGAGGGATTGTCCGGTTTTCCGGGCCGTTCTAATTTTAAAAAGCCGGGCCGTTCTGCGGTCCGGCTTTTTTCTTTCCCTTTATATCGGGGAATTTCGCGTCTATTTTCTATTCAAACGCATCCAGCGTTAAAAGGAGGCGAAATAAATCATGAACGTCACAAAGATCATCGCAGTTGTCACCCTAGCGGCGGCATCGCTTACTCTTGGAGCCTGCTGTCACAAACAGTGCTGCCAACCTGCTTCGGCCTGTCAGGTCAAGAGCAAGTAACTCTCTCCTGGAGAGGCTGGCCGTATTGATTTCCAAACCCACAAGTGAATATGGCCATGATGGAACACAGGAGGCCGGATACCGTCAATGGATCCGGCCTCTTTTATCGAAGATTCATGGGCCGCAGCTCAGGTGATGGCTACCCTTCAGCAGGAATCTCCAGGGATAGTCGATAGCCCTCGATATCCCGATGCGGACTGAAACCTCTACCTCAATACCCGTTTTGCACATCGGTGCGGTGATCAGCCACTCGTTTTGAGTCAGGGGATCGCACCCGTGATGATGCCCGTTGATTCCGAGGGCTTGGGTAAGTTTTGCAGGACCACTGCAAAGAAGTTCCGGCTTGGACTGCTTGCGGCGACGACGCATCAGATCCAGTCCCTCCGAGGGATCGAGCGCTCGAACGAGCACGAACCCGTTCCCCGAGTCACTTTTGACCAGAAAGTTGATCAGCCAGTGCATTCCGTAGTTCAGGTAGACATAGGCAGATCCAGCCTGATGTTGGGCAAGGAAAACTCGGGCGGCAGGACGCTTGAACGTATGGCAGGCAGGATCACCAATCTCTGAATAGGCTTCTGTCTCCACGACAATCCCCCGGGTCCTTCCAAGCCCAAGGGTGCATCCGATGAACTCACGAGCGCAGATTACTGGATTTCTCTCAAAAAATTCCCTCCGCAGATTTTCCACCGTCATGGTGCGATTAAAGTCCGGTGGGATGATCAAGAAAGCTCCAGGGGAGTCCTGAATTTTCAGAAAGCCAATGCGCGAGGGCTTTCACCCCAAAAACTTCCGTTGCGTAGTGGCCAGCGTAAAAAAGATTCAGTCCGAGTTCTTCAGCCGAAGTGAAGCTCCAGTGGGGGCCCTCGCCGGTCACGAAGGCATCTACCTCCAAATCCGCAGCTCGTGCAACCTCCCCCCCGGCACCACCAGACACAACCAGTACGGAAGTAATCTTTTCAGGGCCTCCTGGGGATAGGTGGACGCGGCCGCCAACGGATCTGGAGAGAAGATCCGAAAATTTTTCCTTTTTTAGTGGCTGAATCTTTCCGATGACCCCCACTGACTGACCCTTGAGTTCTAGGGCGGGCTTGATCCCAGTTAAGCCAATGGCCTTAGCGAGAAGGACGTTGTTACCAAGTAACGGATGGAGATCAAGGGGCAGGTGGGAACTGTAGAGCGATAAATCACCATCCAGTGCAGCTTTAAGCTTTCGATAAAGGCTTCCCTTTATCGGCTGAGCCCCGCTCCAGAAAAGACCATGATGCACCAGGAGCAGGGTGCCGGGAACCTTGGCTGCTTCTAGAAGAACTGCCTCACATGCATCAACGGCAGCAACAATACGACTGACTACCCCCTTATTCTCGATTTGAAGGCCGTTTAGAGCTCCTGCATAATCGGAGATCTCAGTTGTCCTGAGAAGCGTATCAAGTGCAGAAACAAGAGGAAAAAGTTGATTGTTGCGTCTTTTCATAAAAAAAGTTTTTTTCGATTTTTTACAAAAGAAGTTTTTCACCGGCCTCGGGTCAGGTAGCAAGGTTAGATGTTACGCACAGGAATCGTCGGACTCCCCAATGTGGGAAAATCAACTCTCTTCAACGCCCTCACCCGGAGCCGAAAGGCCGAGGCGGCAAATTTCCCGTTCTGCACCATCGAGCCGAACGTTGGCGTGGTGAATGTTCCAGATGCTCGTCTTGAACGTCTCAGGAGTCTTGCCACTTCCGAGAAGGTCATACCCGCCGCCATCGAGGTGGTCGATATCGCCGGCCTTGTGAAGGGTGCCAGCGAAGGGGAAGGACTTGGCAATAAGTTCCTCGCCCACATCCGCGAGGTCGATGCAATCGTCCAGGTCGTCAGATGTTTCGAGAACGAGGATATCCATCACGTGGCAGGATCGATCGATCCCGTCAGAGATATTGAAATCATCACGACCGAACTCGTTCTTGCAGACATGTCCACTGTGCAGAAACGGATTGAGCGCCAGACCAAAGCTGCCCGCACCGGGGACAAGATCGCCAAAGCGGAGATCGAGCTGGGAGAAAAACTTCTTCCTCATCTCAACGAAGGCAAACCTGCCACGACAGCCGCGCTTTCAGACGACGAGAAGAAACTCATGGCGGGCTTTTTTCTCCTTAGTGCAAAACCCGTTCTCTTTGCCACCAATGTCCGGGAGGAGGATCTCGCACCACTGGAAGAGGGTGATTACTCCACCAATCCTCATGTTAAAGCGGTGGTCGACTATGCAGCGACTCATCACGGCACCGGAACAGTCGTTGTCAGTGCACAGATCGAGAGCGAGCTCTCGGAACTCCCTCCGGATGAAGCCAAAGAATATCTGGGGGGTCTGGGTGTCTCTGACAGCGGGGTTGGCAAGCTGATCCGTGGTGCCTATGCGCTGCTTGGATTGCGGACTTATTTCACCTATGGACCGAAGGAAACACGTGCCTGGACGATCCGTGCCGGTGACAAGGCTCCTGCTGCGGCAGGGGTCATCCATAGTGACTTTGAACGTGGCTTCATTGCAGCCGAGACAATGGCTTTTGCAGATCTCGACTCCCTCGGTTCAGCCGCCAAATGCCGTGAGGCAGGCAAGCTTCGTATCGAGGGCAAGGAGTACGAGGTGAAAGATGGCGACGTGATGGAATTCCGCTTTAATGTCTGAAACAGACTGTGGCAGATTTGGCTGAAGTCTATTGGGTCAGAAAACGGAAGACTCCCTAGCAAACCAACTAAAGTTTCACGTTTCAGCCCCCAGGCTTCTTTCTAGCCATGTTCCAAGATCCACGAGAATCCCTACTTGCCACTTTCGCGCAAAGGGCCTCGGAAAGCCTAGGCCGCCTTCTTTCTGAGCCGGAGCATCCCTTCAGATCTCCTTACCAAAGGGATCGCGACCGCATTATCCACGGCACCTCCTTTCGTCGGCTTGATGGCAAGACCCAGGTCTTTCTCAACGGCAAGGGAGATCATTACCGGACCCGTCTTACCCATACGATCGAGGTTGCCTCGGTCAGCAGAACTGTCGCAAGAGCACTCGGACTGAACGAAGATTTAGCAGAAGCCATCGCCCTGGCCCATGACCTTGGACATCCTCCATTTGGTCATGCCGGGGAAGAAACCCTGGACCTCCTGATGAAGCATCATGGAGGATTTGATCATAACGAGCAGAGCCTTCGTGTCGTGGAGACACTCGAGGAAAGTTATCCCCAGCATCAGGGATTGAATCTCTCGTACGAGGTCCTCGAGGGACTGAAAAAGCATCACCGTGATCTTGTAAGCCATGATGGTTCGCGCTATCCGAACCCCTCTTTAGAGGCTCAGGTAGCGAATATAGCCGACGAGATCGCCTACTACAGCCACGACCTTGAGGATGGACTTGCCTCGGGTCTTCTCTCACAGGAAGACCTCATGAGCCTTGAACTCTGGAAAGAGGCCGCCGAGAAGGCCTTGGAGGAATCTTCTGGAAAGCTCGCCTCATCCGGTCCCCGCACCCATCGGAAGTTCATCCTTCGCTGCCTGATCAACCGCGAGGTGGAGGATCTCGTCTCCACAAGTCGCGCGACCATTGTGAGCTCAGGCGTTCGAAGCGCCGAGGAAGTGAGAAAACACCCAAACCGCCTGATCAGTTACTCTGCTGAGCTGAAATCCCGAAATGCCGCATTACGGCGGCATCTTTACGAGAGATTTTATCGCCATCCGGAGGTTCATACTGCAAACGAGAGTGCCTGCCGCCAGATGGAGGCAGTCTTCAAAGATCTTCTCGAACACCCCGAAAAACTAGGGAAAAGGACGCTCTCCAGGCTCGATCGGGATGGTCTTCCAAGGGTAACCGCCGATTATGTGGCGGGCATGACCGATCCCTACCTTCGATCACGATACTACGAGCTTTCCTTGCCCTAAACGGCTGCTACGCCTACTCATTCTTGTCATCCCATGCCAACCAACGAACAATTGAAAGCAACACAGCACGTTCTTGATGTCCCTTATCTGGCAAGACTAGCACGCCTTGAGATAACCGCGGAGGAAATAGAGATCTTCGGCCCTCAACTCGGGCGAATCCTTGATCATGTCGAGCAGATGAACAAACTCGATATCTCAGGCATCGAACCGACCGCGCACGCGATCACCGTCTTCGATGTGATCCGTGGGGATGAAGTCACGGAGAGCCTTCCCAAGGGGATAATCCTTGCGAATGCCCCGCATAATGCAAACGGGCTTTTTGTTGTACCCAAAGTTCTTGATTGATCCATTTTCCAAATAAGAAATTCCAATAACCGACCCCTTAGATCTCGTGAGCTCCTTCACACCTTTTCAGAGCATTGCCTCAACCCGTCGCCTACTTCGTTCCAAAGAAATCTCCCCCGTCGAACTGATCGAGGGTCTCGAGCAACGAATCGCAGCCGTCGATCCGTCCATCGGCGCCTACATTGAACGCGATCTTGAAAACGCCAAAAAGGAGGCCCTGAATGCCGATCTTTCCAAACCTCTCGGCGGTATTCCCATCGGTATCAAGGATGCGATTACCGTAAAAGGTCAACCGTGCCAATCAGCATCACGTATCCTGGATGGATTCACGGCCCCCTATGATTCAACAGCGGTGGCTCGTCTCCGTGCCGCCGGGGGTATTCCCTTCGGGAGGATGAACATGGATGAGTTTGCGATGGGCTCCTCGACGGAAAATTCCGCCTTTCACCCCACACGCAACCCGTGGTCACTCGATCGCATTCCGGGTGGATCCAGTGGAGGATCAGCAGCGGCGGTGGCCGCTGGCACAGCCCTTGCCACGCTGGGTTCAGACACTGGAGGATCGATCCGTCAACCTGCGGCACTATGCGGTTGTGTCGGGCTGAAGCCGACATACGGACGAGTCTCCCGATATGGCCTGATCGCCTTCGCATCCTCGCTTGATCAGATCGGCCCCCTCACCTCAAACGTCGAGGACAGCGGGATTCTCCTCAACGCATTGGCTGGCAAGGATCCTCATGATTCGACCTCCCTGGAACTCCCGGACGAGGACTTCACGGCAGAGATTGGTCGTGATCTGAAAGGACTTCGGATAGGCATTCCTAGGGAATATTTCGTCGATGGCATGGAAGCGGGAGTTCGCACTTCAGTTGATGCAGCTGTCAAACAACTCGTCTCGCTCGGTGCCGAGCCTGTGGAAATTTCCCTCCCTCACACAGAGTACGCAGTTGCCGTTTATTACATCATCGCGACAGCGGAGGCCTCGGCCAATCTGGCACGATTCGATGGAGTGCGCTACGGACGACGCTCTGCTGAGGCCAAGGACCTCCTCTCTCTCTACGAGAAGACACGAGCCGAGGGGTTTGGTCGTGAGGTAAAGCGTCGTATCATCTTGGGCACCTATGTCCTGAGTAGCGGCTATTACGACGCCTATTACCTGAGGGCTCAAAAAGTCCGGACACTCATTCGCAGGGACTTTGATCATGCCTTTACCAAAGTGGATGCAATCGTCTCTCCAACCTCCCCCGAAACAGCTTTCCGTCTTGGTGAGAAAACAGATGATCCTCTCAAGATGTATCTTGCCGACATCTTCACGATCGCCACGAATCTTGCAGGCATCTGCGGCATGAGCCTTCCTTGCGGTTTCTCGGTGGGCGCCGGAGCACTATTACCCGTAGGCCTGCAGTTGCTTGGCCGCCCCTTTGGCGAAAGCCGTCTGCTCCGGATCGGGCATGCTTACGAGCAGTCCACGGATTGGCATAAGTGTCGTCCTGCAATTGTTTGATCAAAAATCCACCACCAGGGGTCGGAGAAGAACGGTTTTTTCATCCTATTCCTTGAGATCTGACGGGTAATGGCAAAGTTTTTGCTAGGGAGGATTGATTTTTTGCCAACAAGGGCAATGATCAAACCTACTTCTGATGGAACCAAACTATCTCACTGACGGCTTTGCCAAAATCGACCGTGACCTGCACGAATTAATGACTTGCCTCCACGAAGTTCTTGAAGAACTGGGGGAGGATGAAACAAGAAAACGACTACCCTGGATCAATGAGGAAGAAGCGGGAACAGGGGGTTCCCGAGGATTGGAGCAGGCTTACTCGATCGCCTTTCAGCTTTTGAACATCGTCGAGGCCAATGCAGCGGCACGCACACGTCGCCTACGTGAAATCCACGAGGGATTGGCATCAGAGCGGGGACTTTGGGGAAACCAACTTGCCCGGTTGTCGGCCAAAGGATGGACTCCCGAAGAGATCGCCGCTTATCTGCCAAGTGTTCGAGTCGAACCGGTTTTCACGGCACATCCCACGGAAGCAAAACGGGGGGCCGTGCTTGATCAGCACCGTTCGATCCATCAGCTGTTGGGCGAACTCGACCGCGAGGATCTGACTCCGAGCGAGCGTCTTGAGATCCGTCGCAAGATCAAGATCTGCCTGGAAAGATTGTGGCGGAGCGGGGAGATCTTCCTCGATCAACCTGATGTTGCCGACGAACGAAGGGCTGTAATGTTCTATCTTCGCGATATCCTCCCAGAGGCGGTCACACGTCTGGATATGCGCCTTCGGTGGGCATGGAATGAGTTGGGATTGCCTCCCGAATTGATGGGGGCTCCGGATAGCAGGCCTCATCTCAGTTTCGGAACATGGGTCGGCGGAGATCGCGACGGGCATCCCTTTGTCACTGCAAAGGTCACCAAGGAAACATTGCAAGAGCTTCGTCTCAATGCATTGATCGTGCTACACCGTCAACTCGACTCTCTTGCCGAGGCCCTTCCCCTCTCGAGTCATTTTCAAAAGGCTTCTCAGGAACTCCTGGACAGGGTCACCCTACTTCGTGAGGAACTAGGTTCTCTCGGCCTCCAAATTTCAGCACGCCATCCCGGAGAACCTTGGCGTCAACTCGTGCTGATGATCCAAGGAAGGCTCCCTCTTCAGATCGGAGCCGGTGACCGCGCGTGGCTCAATGAAACAGGGTCGCGGTATCGACGCCCCGAAGAGCTGGCAGAAGATCTGAAAATCCTTCAGTCAAGCCTAGAGAAAGTCGGTGGCCAACGACTCATCAGGGAAGCTGTCTGGCCCGTGCTAAGGGTCCTTGATGTCTTTGGATTCCATCTTGCAGAGCTGGATATCCGACAGAACAGCCGCACCCATGAGCTTGCCATGGCACAACTCCTGAGGGCTGCAGGGATTGTCGATGGTGAGAATTTTCCCAATTGGAGCGAGGAAAAGCGGCTTCAATTCCTGCGGGTCGAGTTAAAATCACCACGGCCTTTTCTGGGAGCAGATCAGCATCTTGGCTTGGGTGCTGAGGCCGATACCGTCCTAAGCTGCTATGATACCCTCGTTGAGCAGATAAAAGAGCATGGACGGGAGGGGATCGGGGCGCTCATTGTCAGCATGACACGTCAGCTATCAGATCTCCTAGTCATTCCCATCCTGGCCCGTGAAGCAGGACTTACCAATTGGAAAGATGGCATTCTCTGCTCCCCTCTTCCGATCGTTCCTCTCTTTGAAACGCTCGATGATCTTGAGCGTAGCCCTCTCCTGCTCCAAAACTTCCTTGCTGAGCCGGTAGCTGAGGCATCACTCATTCGTCGAGAAGGGCAAATGCCCGTTCAGCAGGTGATGATCGGCTATAGCGACAGCAACAAGGACTGTGGTATTTTGGCAAGCCAGTGGGGGCTTCATGAAGCTCAACAGGCCATGACCAAAGTGGCTGAAAAGGCAGGTGTCAGTCTTCGTTTTTTCCATGGACGCGGGGGGACCATCAGCCGTGGAGCTGGTCCCACTCACCTTTTTCTGGACGCACTGCCTCCAGGCGCTCTGCAGGGGGATCACCGGATGACGGAGCAGGGCGAGACCATCGCTCAAAAATACGCGAACGTTTCCACGGCGACTTATCATCTCGAACTCCTGATTGCAGGCGTCACAGGCATCTCGCTTGCAGGCAACCGTCCTGGTCGCGAGACCGGCACCTGCTCACGCATCGCCGATTATCTTGCCAAAGTGAGTCGTAAAGCCTACCGAGAACTCATTGATGCCCCTGGATTCATCACCTTTTATGATCAGGCAACCCCAATCGATGCCTTGGAATCAAGTCGTATCGGATCGCGTCCCAAGCGTCGCTCTGGCCAGCGCAGTCTAGCCGACCTGCGGGCCATTCCCTGGGTTTTCAGTTGGAACCAATGCCGCTATTACCTCCCGGGATGGTTCGGTGTCGGAAGTGCCCTGGCACTCCTTGAGAAGGAGCAACCAGAACTCTTCAGGACGCTTCAGGTCGAACTTCGCCAATATTCGTTTCTTTATTATGTACTCTCCAATGTTGAAACTAATATTGCTAGCGCAGATCTTCCGATCATGAAGGACTATGCCGAGTTAGTTATCGATCCTGAAATCAGGGAGCGAATCTTCGGCATCATCTCCGCAGAGTTCGAGAGGACCCGGGAACAACTTCGGAAGGTCTTTGGCGGCAGCCTTGAGGAACGTCGCCCTCGCATGGGCAAGACCCTTCTGCTTCGAGCCCGCGCTCTCGCACTCCTGCATGAACAGCAGATCTCGACGATCCGAGATTGGCGCAAAGCTCGTGAGGAGGATCCTGCCAAGGCGGAAGCCCTCCTGCCTCGCGTGCTCCTCTCGATTAATGCAATAGCAAGCGGCTTAAGAACAACGGGATAGTATTTTTTATACTAAAATATCGTTGTTTTTACTTCTTAAAGATTCTTGTGAACTTGGCCATTGTCGGTGCTGGTCCGGCAGGATTAAAGGCTGCGGAAACAGCCTCTCAGTATGGTGCCAAGGTGACTCTCTTTGAGGGAAAACCATCGGCAGGACGGAAGTTTCTTGTGGCCGGACACGGAGGCCTAAACCTAACCCACTCGGAAGACCTTGAAAATTTTTCCAAGCGTTACACCGGGGGAGCATCTGAGAGTTTCTGGACATCACTCTTGAAGGATTTCGGCAGCGAGAATCTAAAATTATGGGCCGAGGGTCTTGGTATTAAGACCTTTATCGGTACAAGCGGGAGGGTCTTTCCGAAGGAATTCAAGGCAGCTCCTCTCCTGCGGCGCTGGATCGAGCGTCTGAGGAAAGAGGGGGTGGTGTTTAAAACACGCCATTATCTAACCCATATCACACCATCCAAAGAGTCCTTTAACCTTACATTTACAACTCCTGAAGGGGTTATGCGAAATTCCTATGATGCGATAATCCTAGCTCTCGGGGGGGCCTCTTGGCCGAGGACAGGCTCAACTGCCGAATGGATACCTCTCTTGCAGTCTCTAGGCATCAGCATCAAACCTTTCGAAGCATCTAATTGTGGCTGGGAAGTCGATTGGCCTGATTACTTCCAGAAAGAGAACATGCCATCAAATATTGAAGGGTTACCCTTAAAGAATATTGCCGTTTCTGCTGGGAATCAGAGCATCAAAGGGGAACTCTTGATTACTAAATATGGGTTTGAGGGGGGAGCCCTCTATCAACTTGCCAGGGTGCTACGGGGAATGGAATCCCCCTGCCTTTCGATTGATCTCAAGCCATCCTTCACAAATGAGGCGTTATCTCAGAAAATCAGTCCTTTCACCAAGGATATGATCGGGGAGGCCGTGAAGACATGGCGATTGGGTGCTGCTGCGACAGAACTCCTCCGCTCTGCCGCTTGCAAACGTGGGATCAGCAGTCCCTTCACCCTCGCCTCACTGGCTAAGAACCTGGTCATTCCTCTTTCTGGACCTCGCCCCATTGCCGAGGCAATTTCCTCCGCCGGTGGAGTCAGCTTCTCTGAACTTAATGAATCCCTGATGGTCAAATCCCTGCCTGGCTTATTCCTTGCAGGTGAGATGCTTGATTGGGAGGCTCCAACGGGAGGCTATTTACTCCAAGGATGTTTTTCGACGGGGAGACTTGCTGCTTGTGGCGCGATCCAGCATCTGACAAGAGTCTAGCTGCTATTGCTCGTGGTAGTTGTGGAGAAGACCACCATCGACGACAAACGTGGAACCGGTGACATAGGAAGCGTCATCAGAGGCAAGAAAGGCGGCGAGACCAGAGACATCCTCGGGCTTCCCGAGACGGCCAAGAGGAATCTTTGATTCCAGAAGTGAGAGGAGTTGAGGATTATTGAGAAGAGCCGTGTTAATCGGTGTGGAGATGGCTCCGGGAGCGATGTTGTTGACGGTAATTCCAAGCGGGCCGAGCTCGACGGCAAGATCGCGGCAGAGCATTTTGAGGGCACCCTTGCTGGCGCAGTAGGTGGAGAAATGGGGAAAGGGGAGTTCCTCGTGAACCGAGCTAATGTTGATGATGCGACCGGGGCGATTCGTCGCGCGGAGATGATTGACAAAGTCCTGGGTGATGAAGAATGTGCCGCGCAGATTGATCTGAAGGACGAAGTCGAAATCTTTCTCGGTGATATCCCAGAAATCCGCATGTTTTTCGACACCGGCATTGTTGACAAGAATGTCGATCTTGCCGAGTTTTTCGACCCCCTCGGAAATCACACGACGATCATCCTCGGTATTGGCAAGATCACCTTGGATCATGTGGACCTTACGACCTAACTGAATGATGGCCTCGGCAGTTTCTTGTGCGCTCTGGCCAAGTGCACGATCGTCAACGATGATATCTGCCCCCTCTTGTGCAAGACGAATTGCAATGGCTTTACCAATGCCTTGGGCGCTGCCCGTGACGAGTGCGACTTTTCCTGAGAGTTTCATAGGATGATTTTTTTGTGGAACTATTGATTGGTAACAGCTGCGGGATAAGCGGTGCCAGAGGAATGATCTCTATGGCGTTATCGTAACCCGGAAGGATGGCTTCAGGAGTGAGAACCGTAATGCAACTTGTTATCCTCAAGAACCGGACTATCGTCCGCCAAGATTTCCGCCACAAGAGCGGTCCAACCGGTCTGGTGACTCGCCCCGCATCCACGCCCCGTATCTCCATGAAAATACTCGTTAAAGAGAATGAGATCTTTCCAGAACGGATCAGACGCATACCTCTCATCCCCTCCATGACAAGGGCGATGACCCTTCTCATCAGGAGTGAAAAGTGAGGAGACCCGTTCGGCTAGAAGCTTCCTTGCTTCTTTCAGTGTGACCCAGTTGCCTGAACGCGTGGGAAACTCGACTTTGAAAGAATCCCCATAGAATTGGTAGTAGGCTCCCAGGGATTTAATAATCATAAAGTTGATAGGCATCCAGACTGGCCCCCGCCAGTTTGAGTTCCCGCCAAACATTCTCGCCCTCCCCTCACCCGGTTCGTAATCCACGGAATAGTTCTCCCCATTGACCGTGTACGTGTAGGGATGTTTTTCATGAAACTTGGAAACCGAGCGAATGCCGTGAGGGGAAAGAAACTCCTCCTCGTCGAACATGTACCTCAGAATCCTTTCGAGCCTGTCTCTCGGAGTCGCTGTGAGGAGATGCATCGCATCGGGGCTATTTGCCACAACTTGATTGGTTTCGAGCAAATGTCGGCAGAGTGCAGGACGGTTTTTAATAAACCATTCGAGGCGGTTCTTGTAGCCGGGATTAAAATTTCGCATTTCGGGCGTCACGATTCCATTTGCGAACATGGGAATCAGACCAACGATGGATCTGACCTTGATGGGAATGCTCTCATTTTCGAGCTTGAGATGGTCGTAATAGAATCCGTCTTCCTCATCCCAAAGTCCCGATCCGCCAAAATCATTCATTGCCTCGACGATGCGGACAAAGTGGGTGATGAACTTGGTTCCCATGTCGGCATAGACGGGATTATCAAGGGCGAGTTCCAGCGCCATGCGCAGCATGACGAGACAGTATAAAGCCATCCAGGCAGATCCATCGACCTGCTTCAGTTTTCCACCAGTTGGAAGGGGCTTCGAGCGATCAAAAACGGAAATATTATCGAATCCCAGAAAGCCTCCCTCGAAGAGATTGTTTCCATCACTATCCTTGCGATTCACCCACCAGGTGAAATTGATGAGGAGTTTCTGGAAGACCTTTTCCAGAAACTCAAGATCCGTGTGCCCCTTGAGTTTCTCCGAATAATAAAGGATCAGGGCAGCCCAACCATGCACCGGGGGATTCACATCGGAAAAGTTCCACTCATAGGCCGGCATCTGACCATTAGGATGCGTGTACCATTCCCTGAGCAATAGGATCAGTTGGTCCTTGCAATAGGAAGCATCGATACCGGAGAGGGCTACCGTATGGAAAGCCAGATCCCAGGAGCAGTAATAGGGGTACTCCCAGGCATCGGGCATCGAGAGGACATCGCGGTTAAAAATATGATCCCAATCGCAGTTGCGAGCAGAGTGCCCGGGGGGGGGAGGAGGTTCGGTCGTATCTCCCCTCTGCCACTCGGTCTGTACAAGGTTGTAGAATTGCTTCGACCAGAGAAGCCCAGCGTAGGCTTGACGCGAGACCCGCCTCTCTTCATCGCTTAAAGAGGGCTTGATAATACGGTCATAGAACTCATCGGCTTCCTTGATTCTGGCGGCAAAAATATCATTGAAGCTGTCATCAAAAGGTTCTCCCTCAGCAGCTCCCTTTTCCATCAAACGCATGCAGATAACAACTGATTCTCCCGCCGAAATCGACAAGTTGTAACGACCGGCCACTTTTGTTCCGAAATTCTCCGGATTCACTGCATCGCCTTTGCCGTGAATCACGGCATCGTGGAAGGCATCCTTCGTGTAGCGGCGCTTCGACGGGTCGCCGTAGAGCAGTTGGGTATTGGTCTCGTTATCTGTAAAAAGAAACTCTGGAAGTTTGCCATCGGGCCCCTTCTCAAAAGTCATCTCGTACTCGCCCATGACCTGATGTAGTGCGGAGATTTTTCCTGGCGCAGCAACGAAGATTTTTGGTTCCACGAGGCATTCCTCGCCGATCTGCCCCCAAGCCCAAGTATTCCTGTACCAGAGAGTCGGAAGAAATACGAGATCAGCTTGTTCAGGTCCGCGGTTGCTGATGCTCACCTTGATCAGGATATCTTTAATGGATCCCTTTGCATACTCGACCTGAACGTCGAAATACCGGTTTTGATCAAAGATCCCGGTATCGATAAGTTCGTACTCGGGCTGCAGTTGTGAGCGCCGCCCATTCTCAGCCACCAGTTCGGCATAGGGAAACTCGGCTTGGGGATATTTGTAGAGCCCTTTGCAGTAGGAGTGGGTCGGTGTCGCGTCGAGATAGTAGTAGAGTTCCTTGACGTCCTCACCGTGATTTCCCTGAGGGCCAGAAAGCCCGAAGAGCCGCTCCTTCAGGATCGGATCTTTTCCATTCCAGAGAGCAACGCCAAAACAGAGACGCCCGAAACGGTCACTTAAACCAAGCAGACCATCCTCGCCCCAGCGATAGACGCGACTACGGGCCTGTTCGAAGGGGAACGACTTCCAGACATCACCATCGGCGGAATAGTCCTCGCGGACTGTGCCCCACTGACGCTCGGAAAGATAGGTGCCCCAGAGTTTCCAAAAACGCTCACGGCGTGTATCCTCACCGAGTCGGATCTCCTCGGAGGTTGGTGAAAAGGGGAGAGTAGCCGGGATCTCGTTCATCGATTAATAGAAACGAACGCTGGGACCTTTTAACTTTTTCCTAAGCCGGTCAAGAGCCGACTGGGAAACAACTTGCTTAAAAGTGATTCGGTCGGTGGGGATGGTCTCCATCCATGCATCGGTCTCCTCCCCCACTTTCGCTAGGGCAATCCAGACCGTGCCGACTGGTTTTTCAGGAGTCCCACCGTCCGGACCGGCAATACCAGTCGTGGCAAGAGCATAGGTGGCCCCACTTTTAAGGAGGGCTCCCTCCGCCATCGCTCGAACGACTGGCTCACTGACCGCGCCATTGAGATCTATTAACTCGGCAGAAACACCCAAAAGATTGCACTTGGAGCTGTTACTGTAGGTTACAAATCCCTCCAAGAAGATCTTGGAGGAACCCGGAACGTTGGTAAGACGATTGGCAAGATGACCTCCGGTGCAGGACTCCGCAGTTGTCAGTGTGGAAGATGCATCTCTAAGGAGTTTGACAACGGTCTCCTCCATCGATTCTTGACCTTCCGAGACGAGATGATCTCCAACGGCATTCAAGACAAGAGGTTCAACCTCATCCAGAACAGTCTTAGAACCGATGATGCGGAAATCAACTTCGTTGGGCCGCGCACAATAACCGATCTCGAGATCGCCTCGTTTGGAGAGATCCAGACCGATTTTTGATTCAACCATCGACTCACCCATCCCAACGACCTTATAAATCCTGCACTCTTGCAAAATGCCACCATGATAATGTTGAGCTAATTCCTTCAAAACAGGAAGAACATGAACCAAAGCCATGGGTTGCAACTCACGCGGGGGCCCCGGTAAGAGGAAAATATGAGGCGAGGACCATGAGATACCCTCTACGGCGGGAAGATAGAGTCCGGGTGCGGTACCATTCTCGTTCGGCAAGACAGTTGCACCCTCAGGTGTCATTGCCTGACGCTCCATGCGGGATTGAAAAGCAAATCCCCGGCGCCTGCAACGCTCTTGAATCCGTTCCAGGGTTTCCGGATGAAGAATTAATTTCCGTCCAAGGAGTTCGGCTACCAGTTCTCTGGTGATATCATCCGTAGTGGGACCGAGACCACCCGTCACAATGAGGACATCGGCTCTTAGAAATGATTCCAGAATTGCATCACGGATCGGGGACCCGTCCAGAACCGTCACCTGACGATTGATTCTAAGTCCAAGAGGAAAAAGCTCCCTTCCAAACCATGAAAGGTGAGAATCGCGGACGGTTCCAAGAAGCAGCTCACTACCAGTGT
>Ga0007833_1000064_pt1 | contig 21319 bp, 22 predicted proteins | sample CryBogCBE25Jul07_FD_71204 | JGI IMG/M metagenome (GOLD analysis project Ga0007833, IMG submission 71204) | Freshwater microbial communities from Crystal Bog, Wisconsin, USA - CBE25Jul07 | ecosystem: Environmental > Aquatic > Freshwater > Lake | place: Crystal Bog, Wisconsin, USA | collected...
GTGCTGATCTTTGCGTTTCAGGCGGAGAATCTGATCCATCGCTGGCTTGCCGTACTGCTGTTGGCCATCCCGATCATTATCCAGGTCTATTTCAACTCCAGCCTCACCTATCTCCTGATGCGCTGGCTGAAGGTTCCGCACAACATAGCGGCACCGGGGGCTCTGATTGGGGCCAGTAATTTCTTCGAGCTTGCGGTAGCGGTGGCCATCACTCTCTTCGGACCAAGTTCCGGAGCCGCGCTGGCAACCGTGGTTGGGGTCCTTGTCGAAGTTCCGGTCATGCTCTCCGTCTGCAGTGCCTGTAATGCCACCCGCAGTTGGTTCCCTAAAGAAGAATCGAGCCGTTAATCAAACAATGAGGAGATCCGGGGGGAGGGCTTAGCAGGTGGACCTGCACGACCGTTCAACCCCATCAGACACAGACGAGCAGGGTAATATCATCGGGTAACAAGGAGGCCACTTCACGGATAATATTTCCACGCAGCATATGGATAAGGCTGCTGCGTTGTGGGGCCCCCAGCAGGACACGCTCCGCGCCGATGGTCGAGGCAAGGTCGGCAATGGTGTGTGCGGGAGCATCGCTAACGGCGTAGCAGGGAATGATGGTCTCCCCCAGACCCTTGCCGCGCAACGATTCGAACGTCTCCCTTGCCTGCGTGTCCTCAGTCCACTTCCGACGTCTGTCACCCGGGGCAATGACCGGCTGCTCACGGACAAAAAGGACATAGAGAGGTTGACCGTTTTCCGCAGCTTCCTTGACGGCAAAATCGAGGGTGCGACCGGCACCTCGGACAGCGGTGAGGATCGGGCCCGAGTAGCGCACTGCTGGTGGGGCGGGAGCAATGGCCGTTCCCGTGCCGATGGAGGCACTCGATGTCTCTGAGAGATGAGGGGAAGCATGCCTTACGGCGGCGAGCGCCTTGGCCTTCCTTTCGGCACTCTCTTTTGCCAAGCCCCGCAAGATGAGTCCGATGGCAAGAACGATGAGGGTGAAGATGCGTGCATTCGGTTTATCGATGAAGAGCGAAAACTCGATCGCCGTCATGATGAGGGCGGTGATTAACATGACGCCACGTTCAAACTGGTTGAGATCCAATTTCCAGTCGGTGCTGGTGGCCCCCAGATTCACGGCGATAGCCCCGACAACGCCCACGGCGTAAAGATCTGCAAGGCCAGACATATCGCTCACCGCAATGACCAGGGCTGCGGGGACTAGCACGGCAAAGAAAAGACCGGCGTTGGGAACTCCGAAGGAATTCAGTTTTGCAAAGATGGGTGGCAATTCGTGATCGCGGGCCATCAGGAAGGAGATGCCGCTCAACGCCACGATCGCGGTGTTCACGGCGCTGAGAAGGAGGACACCAAAGACAATGCTTACAGTCCAGGCCGCGATGTGACCGAAGACCGGGCCGAGGAGGTTACCACCGAAGATCTGGGCCATGTAGCGCAGCATGTAGTCCCTGACTCCGTCGGCCCCCGGGGCATTGACATCACCATTTGCAGCCACCATCCCTGGAAGCGCAGCCATGGCAAGTCCCAAGAGGGCAGTGAAGACGCAGACTTCCAACATCACCACGACGATCGCCTTGTTGGCGGTCTTGGAGACGTTCGGTTTTTCAAGCGTGCTTCCGGGATTGAGTAACATGACTCCGGTGGAGTTTGCGATCGCCTCGACGCCTGAAAGGGCGAGAACGATGGCGACGAAAGCATTCCAATTATGGAAAAATCCCCCGTGGAGAGGTTGTGTGTGTGTGAACGCATCACCAAGATGGGGAATCGCGAGGATGCCTAGCAGGATCACCACGATGGCCGTCGGAACGGCTATGAGCACAGCGGCTCCGCCTGTGTGCTTCGGCCCGAAGTAATTCAATGCCCCGATGACGGCAATGGAGGCTGCTGCGAATAACTCGGGGTGAGGTACCCCGAGGTAGAGGAAAGCAGAAAGGGCGCTGACGGCCGCCGTTACAATGTAATCGGCGACCAGTAGGAATGCGCCCACGATGGAGATGATCTCGGAACGATGCCGGACGCTCGCATAAACGCCGCCACCGTTCGGATAATGACGGCAAATCGCCATGTAATTGAACCCGACCAGCGCCGTGAGCAGGCACATACCGCCGATGAGCCAAGGGGAACTGTATCCCGCCACGGCGAAGGCGAGTCCGATGACGTAGGCCTTACTCGTGCCCCAGTCGCCGTAAAGGATTGCCGCCGCTCGCTTCCAATCGACGTTACGAGGTCTGGTGGTTGTGCTGAATTCCATCGGCGAAGATTAAGGTGTTAAGGGTTTAGCGGCCACAGCCGCAGGATCCGTGCGACAACTCATCAGGAAGTGTCTGTCCTCCGCCACAGCAGCCCCCGTCATTCTTGGAACTTCCGCCGCAGCAACCGGATTTTTCTTCACTGATCAGGACAACTTCCAGCCCGATTTGCTGGAGGCCAAGCTGATCGCGGGCGCGTCCTAGGAATTCCATGGCTCGCTGAGGAGGCTCGGAAGTGGTACGCAGTTCGATGCGAACCGGCTTGCCCAAAAGATGGGGAAAGTTTTCCCTCATCTCTCCGTCGAGGATGAAAGAGACGTAGGCATTGAGCTTTTCCTGAAGCTGGAAGAGCTGGCGTTCCCCGTATTCCCAAGGGCGCGTCTCAAACATGGCGAGGACAAGAACATCCTCGCGCGTGTCATGCGCAAAGGCATCCAGCATTCCGGTCCTCTCGAGACTAGCACCGGCGGGGGGTGGGTTCGTGCCAGTTAAGTCTTCGCGGAGGGAAACCATACGTAGAGCATCATGTAGACGAGCACACCTGTCACCGAGACATAGAGCCAGATCGGGAGCGTCCATCGGGCCATCCGCTTGTGAGCGTCAAAGCGTTGTTGAACGGCCGGAATGATCGTCAGGGCTATCAAAGGCACGATCGTCAATGCCAGAGGAAGGTGGGTGAACAGGATCAGAAAGTAGAGAACCCTCGGCCAACCCTGATGAGTAAAAATCACATGACCAACATGGTAGTGGTAGTAAAGATAACAGCCAAGAAAGGCGGCCGAGGTGACGATGGCCCCGATCATGCAGGAGGCGTGGAGCACTTTGCGATGGGTCCTGATCATGATCCATCCCGTGATGATCAGAAGGGTGCTGATGGCGTTAAGGGTGGCGTTGAGCGCCGGAAGTTGGTGGACTGTCATCTGCTTCCCGGCCTCAGGCTTCCAAGGAGGAAGAAAGGGGATGTTCCCGACCGATCTCGCGGCAGGTCTTGACCATGATCCAGAACATGAACCCAACTACTGCAAAGACAATCCCGATCATAAAGAGGGTGCTGGAGGAGAAAGCAGCCTTTGAAACCACCGTCAGAGGCTCAATCTGCCCCCCGGTCCCTTGCAAGGCACAGTCGGGACAGGCCACGGCGTTGGTAAGTGTCAGGAGAAGAACCGGAAAGAAGGAATAAAACTTCATGGTGCTAAAGAGGACTTGCCAAAAGGTTCCCTCAGCAAGGAACCGATGTCGATCAAAAGCTTCTGGACCAGTTCGGGCTCGTCCAACTTGCGAAGGATCCGGATCTGTCCCTCACGGTCGATGACCAGAAAACGGGTGGAGTGCACGGTGGCGGCAGGATTGGTGGGATCGGTGGACAGGGCCTGTAACATCCCCTTGGTCGTGAACTCCTGAACGCGATCCTTGGGGCCGGTGAGGAAGATCCATCGCTCGGGGTCGGCTCCGAAGTGTGAAGCGTACTCCTTGAGTACTTCAGGAGTGTCATGATCCGGATCGATTGAGAGGGAAACAAGACGAACATCCTTAGCCTTTTTCAGCTCTTTGGAGATCTCAGCCAGTCGCGATGACATCAGCGGGCATGGACCGGGACAGCGGGTAAAGAAAAAGTCAATGACCCAGACTTTTCCGAGGAGATCGTTTCGGGTGAGGGGCTTCCCGTCTTGAGTGGTGAACCGGAAGTCCGGAACGGTGCCGATGGGAGGAAGGGGGTCGGACGATTTGCGTTCCGAAGAACGAAAGAGTTTGGCGGCCCCCGCAATCAGGATGATGGCGATCAGGAAGGCGATCACCCATGCCATGACGGGGAGCCGTTCGGGCGAATTCCCGCTTGGGTTTTTGCTCACGGAGCCGGTTGGTGACTAGAACAAATACAGGATCGTGTAGAGGAAGACCCAGACCACGTCGACGAAGTGCCAGTAGAGACCGACGTTATCAAGGGCGACATGACGCTTCGGTGAGAAGGTCCCCTTGGTGACCTGAAGGAAGAAGCACCAGAGAATCAATAGGACGCCGACGCAGACATGTGCGCCATGAAACCCGGTGAGCGTGAAGAAAGTTGACCCGTAGACGCCCCCTTTGTTGAACCAAAGGCCTTCGTGATAGAGCTCTGTCCATTCAACGCACTGCAGTCCGATGAAGGTGGCTCCCATCATGGCAGCCAGAAGCATCCAACGTGCGCCCGATTTTCCTTTCTTCACGGCCACCTCAGCACCGTGGAACGCGAACGAACTGCCGACAAGGATGACCGTGTTGATTCCAGTGAGAAGCTTCGGCATCGGTGGCAGCTCAATCCCGTCACCAAAATTCGGCGGCCAGGAACCGGCTGATTCACGGAGCACTAGATAGGCGGAAATCAGCCCACTAAAGAGCAGGGCCTCGGAACAGAGAAAGATGCACATGCCCAGCTTGCAGGTCGCGGGAGGCGTCGGCGGAGCGGCATGATGATCATGCTCGGAAACCTCGGCGAGCATCGGCGCATGAAAGAGAGAGGAGTCGTTGTAGGCAGCGTTGTTCATCGGAAGTGATCAGTAAGCCACGGCAGGACCGCGACGCAACATCATGATCACGACAAGCGCACAGAGGGCGAGCGCAAAAACGATCAAACCCGCCAGAATTGTCAGCTGAGCCTTACGTTTTGACTGCATGATCACGGGTTGAGTTGGGTTTCAATCTTCCTATTTCAACGGGCGAAGGCGATCAGTGCTCCAAGCAACAAGGGAAGGTAGATGATCGAGGCAAAAAAAAGGCGACGTGATGCGGTGTCGGTCCTGTTTCTGACAAAGGCCACTGCGAGGTGAATCATGGCCCCGCCTAAAGCCAGGGCAGCGAAGAAATAGTAGGGAGAGGCCATGCCAAGGATACCCGGCAGGAGTGATACGGCTAAAAGGGCGATTGAATAAATGAGGGCCTGCCACGCAGTGGACCATCCATCCGGATCGCGAGTGCTAAGCATCTTGAATCCAGCCACCGCATACTGCTCACGATAGAGCCACGCGATAGCCAGGAAGTGAGGCAACTGCCAGAACCAAAGGATCAGGAAAAGAACGCACCCGCCAAGACCGATCTGGTCTGTAGCCGCTGTCCATCCAAGCAGTGGAGGCAGGGCTCCGGGAATGGCGCCGATGAGGGTATTAAGCTCCGTAAACCTCTTGAGAGGGGTGTAGAGTGCGGCATAGATAAGAATCGTCATTCCAGCGAGCAAGGCGGTCAGGGGATTCGCCAAGAAGGCTAGGATCGCAACACCGCTCCCACTGCAGAGCAGTCCAAAGAGAAGGGCGTCGGAGGGGTGCATTCGACGTCCAGGCAACGGGCGGTCGCAGGTTCGGGGCATCAGTGCATCGAGATCACGTTCCATCCACTGATTAATGGCCGAGGCCCCGGCGGCGCTGAGGGCTGTCCCGAGCAGGGTGGAGATGAGTAGGGTATAATTCATGGATCCCCGCCATCCCAGGAGGAAGCCAACCAGTGTCGTGAGTAGGACCAAGAAAGAGAGGCGCGCCTTGGAAAGTTCGCTTAGATCCGAAAGGAGGCTGACCGGCCTTGTAACGACTGTTTCAGTGCTGCTCATCGGGCGGAACTTGCCATTGGTTTTGCTGCGCAGAACACCCGGAATGTGAAGAGAATGGAGAAGCTTGTCAGAAGAGCTCCGAGTGCCATATGGGAGGTGGCCACATCGGCCGCCTTGTTACTCCAGATGGTGATTCCGCCAAGCAGGATTTGGAGGAGGATGGCCCCGACCCAGAGAAGGCTCCAAGAGCGGATCCAATGACCGAGAGGCGTGATGGCAACGGCACGAGCCGCCGTCATGATCACGACAAGCAGGAGAAGCACAGCCCCGGCGCGATGCATCAGTTGCAGGTAAATCTGCAAGGCCGAAACAGGAGCGATCAGATCATGCGCGCGTTCCTCGTTAATCCGAGCCAAGGCAGAACTCGAGATGTCGGGAAGCACGGTTCCATATGCGGTCGGGAAATCACGGATGGCAAGCGGGGCATGTTGATGGCGAATAGTGGCAGCCACACCGAGTTGGAAGTAGGTGAGGAGCAATCCTGCAACAACAAGCCACCGCAGTGAAGCGGCGGAGTGATCGCCGAACCAACTTCCTGAGAGGAATCCTTTGCCTGTGACTGCTGTGATTATCAGAAGCAGTCCGAAGAAACTCTGGGCAAGCGCCGCATGGAAGATGCCGATCTGATTCTTGTAGAGGGTCACCCGTAAGCCACCCAGAACGCCCTGAGAGATCACGGCAAGGACTGCCAGCAAGGCGAGTCCCTTAACCCATCCGCGACGCTCTTTCCAGAAAGTCACGGCGGTCAGCAGTAAGGTGATCAAGCCGATACCACTGGCAAGAAGTCGGTGAGAATGCTCCCAGAAAATCCCCCCCACCCACTTGGAGTATGGAAAGAGAAACATATTGTAGCCGTAGGTAGTGGGCCAGTCAGGTACCGACATGCCGGCTCCCTTTGAGGTAACGAGCCCCCCGACGACAATCAGGAAAAATGTCGCCACAGAACCGATCAAGGCGATCCGATGAACCAACCCGAGCGTATCGGCGGATGAGAGGGAAGCAGATTGCGGAAGTCTGCTCCTGGCTGTGCTTGCGGTTCCCACAATAACGACAGGCAAGACCCTAGTGGGCTTCCAGCGTGACGTGGGCGGGGGCCTTTTCGTTCTGAGGGAGGAAGTCCCTCACCAATCCCGGTACGCTGTACTCGTATGGGCCATGATAGACAGTCGGTGTCACCGCGAAATTACCATGAGGGATGGGATGAGAAACGGTCCATTCCAAGGTGGTTGAGTTCCAGGGATTGGCAGGTGCCTTGGGTCCGTTCCGCATGCTCCAGACGATATTCACCACGAAGGGAATGGTGGCAAGGCCGAGGCCCATCGCTCCAATCGTACAGATGACATTCAAGGGTTGAAGCTGTTTGAGGCAGTCGTAAACAGTCGGATCAGCAATACGGCGCATCATGCCCCCAAGGCCGAGATTATGCATTGGGAAGAAGGTCAGGTTGAAAAAGACAAAAGTCATCCAGAAATGGATCCAGCCGAGGGTATTGTTGAACATCCTGCCTGACATCTTGGGGAACCAGAAATAGACAGCGGCGAAAATCGCAAACATGCTTCCGCCGAAGAGGACGTAGTGGAAGTGAGCCACGATGAAGTAGGTGTGGTGGACGAAGAGATCGACCGGTGTCGAAGCCATGAAGATGCCACTCAGGCCACCGATGACGAACATCGACACGAAGGAAACGGCGAAGGCCATCGGGACCGTGTAATGGATCGATCCGCGCCAGATAGTACCCATCCAGTTGAAGGTTTTGATAGCGCTTGGAACAGCGATAACCATGGTTGAGACGGAGAATGCGGCGCTCAGTGTCAGGTTCATCCCGCTGACGTACATGTGGTGGCCCCAAACAATGAATCCAAGGAATCCAATCGAGATCATCGCCCAGACCATCGCCTTGTAGCCGAAGACGGGTTTACGTGAGAATACCGAGAGAATCTCCGAGGTCAGTCCCATTGCGGGAAGGATCAGGATATAGACTTCCGGATGGCCAAAGAACCAAAAAAGATGCTGCCAAAGCAGGGGTTGCCCATAGCCGGTGGGACGGTAAAAGGTAGTACCAAAATTGAGATCAAAGATGATGAGCGCGGCAGCAGCGGAGAGAACAGGAATTGCCAGGATGAGGAGGATCGCCGTCAGGAAGATCGCCCAGACCGGGAGAGGCATCCTGAACATCGTCATTCCGGGGGCCCTCATGGTAATGACCGTGGTGATGTAGTTCACCGCGCCGGTAATCGAGGAGAGGCCATTCACAAAAAGTGCCGCACACCAGAGACTCTGTCCCATCGGGGTCTGATTGTAAGCAGCGACACTACTCAATGGGGCATATGCAGTCCATCCGGTTCCCGGAGCGCCTCCTGGCACCCAGAAGGAACTGAGCATGATGATTCCGGAGAGTGCAAAAAGCCAGTAACTGAGCTCATTGAGCGCTGGAAAGGCCATATCGCCGGCCCCAATCTTGAGAGGGATCAGGAAATTTCCGAACACGCCGATCAGTAGTGGCATCGCCACAAAAAAAACAAGGATCGTTCCGTGCATGGTGACGAGGACATTATACCCGCTAGGAATGATAGCACCCTCGTCATTGACGACTCCGTGCGGAAGAAGATGTCCGATGACAGGAATGGGATGGCCGGGGAAAGCCAATTGCCACCGCATGGCCAGTGCCATTGCCCCACCAAAAAGAAGAAAGAAAGTCGCCGACCAAAGAAACTGGAGTGCGATCATCTTGTGATCCGTATTCCAGAGATAATGCATGATGCCGGACTTCCCATGCCCATGGTCATCATGATGACTGCCACCATGTGCGTCCACACTTGGGATGCCCTCTTGCGTAAGTGAAGCGCTCATAAATTTATAGTGTAGTTCCAGCGATTGGGGCGGTCAAGTCGGTCGCTTTTACAGGGCTCGGCGCAGCAACGGAAGCAGTCGGAGCAGATGGAGTCGTCCCAGCATTCTTCTGCTGGCGAGGAGTGATCCAGCTTTGAAAATCTTTTTCGGACATAATATGGATGGGTGCCTTCATGTTGTAATGGCCAGTTCCACAGAGTTGGTTGCAGGCGAGTTGAAAATCGCCGGTCTGTGTGGCTTGGAACCAAACCCATCCAATCGTACGACCCGGCACACAGTCCTGATAAATACGGAATTCCGGCACGTAAAAGGAATGGATCACATCCCGCGAGTGGAGCAAGACATGGACAGGTCGACCGACCGGGATCACAAGATCCGTGCTGATGACATCTTGGGAGGTGAGTGGGTTGGACGGGTCGGTACCAAAAGGATTCTCAGGGGTGATCTTACGGACATCCATCGGGGCTAGTTTTCCGCTAATGCCGGGGTAGCGCATCTGCCAACCGAACTGATAGCTGGAGACATCAATGGTGAGGGCGTTATCAGGGGCCGGCCGGTGGATCTCCTCCCAGACACGATTGCTGTAGATGGCAAGGGCCAGGAAAATAACAGTTGGCGCCGTGGTCCAGATGATCTCGAGAGTATTGTTCCCGTGGCTGTAATGGGCTGGAACACCGGGGCGACGCCGATAAACAATGAGATAGTAAATGTAGGTCCCTTGGGTAACAACAAAGACCACGGCAGTAAGCCAGAAGATTATCTTGATAATGGAGTCGATCTGCAGCCCCGTGGTCGTCACACAGGGGGGGAGTCCATAAACATTTCCATTGCGCTGCTCGGCAAAGGCCCCGCCTCCCATCAAAATAGAAGCGAGAAAAACGCCTCCTGTCAGAAAGCGGGCAGCTATTTGTCTTGGGAGAAGCCGAGAAAGCACGGTGTTCATCATTTCTTAACCGGGGATGACCCAGGCACAGTTGCAGGTTTTATTGCTGGCATGGCCATCAATTGCTCTTGGGTATATGAATCCGTTGTGGCTGCAGTCTCTTTCCTGATTTGGGTCACAAAGTCCGGAGTGATGGCCGGCGCATTATTTCCCCAATCGGACCTGATGTAGGTAAGAATATCGGCAATCTGTTCATCAGAAAGCTGTTTCCAAGGCACCATGGCGTTGTTGTAAGCCTGCCCTTTCACCATAAAATGTCCCTGCAGGCCGTTGAGCACCAGCATCACCAGATGATTTTCGCCCATGTTCCCTTGGGAGAGCACGTACTCGCTTCCCACCAGAGGAGGAAATTGTCCGGCAACACCCATTCCCGTGGGTTGATGGCAGACCACGCAATTCTGGGTGTAGAGTCGCTTTCCGACGACCTTGGGATCCACAGGTGCTGCGGCCTGAGCGCCACCGCCTGCCCAATTGACGGCATTCGACTCGTAGACATCTTGGCGGAAGCCGCCGCTATTGAATGCCAGATAAAATCCCCCCCAGCAAAGCGACAGCATAAACGCGCCCACAAGCCACGGGGAGAGGGGGCGGTTTGTTTCCTCAGTTCCGTTCTCGTGCTGATGGATGTGATGATCGTGATTCACGGCTTGTCTTGCTTATTTTGCTGGACCCGTCTTCTTGATGGGAGCCTCTGGCAATGGGTAATCATGTCGAAGCGAAAGGAGGTAGGCGACCAGGTTCTTTGCTTCGACAGTTGGGATAACCTCGTACCCCTCCTTGGGAGCATCTGCCCCGGTAAGATCGAGTGCCTCGTCGGAACGCTGACCTTGGATCTTACGGACGAGGAACAAGTCACTGAAACATGGCATAAGCGACCCATCGCACACTGCGGAGGGGTGATAGAGGTGAACGAAGTGCCATTTGGCGTCGGGACGACGCACTCCGATGTTCGAGAGATCTTGTCCAAGGCGGCGTGATCCGAGAAAGGCTGTGCTATCACGCAAGTAGTCGCGGGCAACGGAAGGGCGGACCCCCCAACCACGTTCGACATCAGAGGAGGTGATGCTGGTCTGACGTACCTGCTGGCTATGGCAGGAGATGCAACCTTCCATCGCGTAGATGCGCTGACCTGCAATCGCTTGTCCTCCATAGACTGGAGGAAGTGTTCCGCCATTATCTGCATCGGCCACAGGCGTAAGACGTCCTAACTGAAGGGCAGGATAAGCTACAAGGCCAAGCCAAGATGCCAGGAAGACCAGAAAGATACCACTCAACAATGTAGGGAGGCGATGCATGTTATTTCCCGGTTTGTTTGTTGAGGAGATAATCCCCCGCAAGCGAGCGTGTGATGTTCACACCAAGGATGAGGGCAGCTATCAGCAGTAGTAATTGAGCCACGCACTCCATCAGATGAAAGGGATAGGAGTAGGATGTGATGTTAAGGAAAGAGACGGTGGGATCAGTTAATGCAATGCCTGTGAAGAGTCCACCCAAGAGCATCAAGGCTATGAGCATGCCGAGACCCACCAAGGTAATGATATAGTGGCGTCCAGAGAGCGTGGAGCACCAGCACTCCCGCCCGAGAAGTTGGGGAAGCGCCTCATAGAGGACACCAAAAAGCGGAAGGGAGACGGCACCGAGGATCCAGAGTTGGGCCTTTGCCTCAGTGAAGGCAGTAAACCGGACAACCCCGCTGAAATCGGGCAAAGAATCAAGTGCTCCGATCACACCCACCAGAACAAGCGCGTAGAGTCCCATGAGGAAGAAACGTACCGGAAAGTTCGACGAAACAATGGTTTCATTGCGCGGCATCCCAAGAAGATTGATTGAGATGATGAAGACCGGGATCAGAAAAAGAACCCCGGCAACGACTCCCGCTGAAGTCATCCATGCAGGCAACGGCCCTCCAATCAGGCGGTCCATTCCATTCCATCCTCCGATGAGGAGGAGCATCCAGAAACCGAGGGTAGCCAAATGGCGACGATTCGGATTGCAGTCCAATAGTCGAGGAAGCAGGGCATAAACCGATGCGAGCGCCACCGGCAACAGCCAAAGCGCGAGAAGGCTTCCACAATACCATGACTGGATAGGTCCTTGGGCGGATGCCTGGATTGGTTTCCATACGAGGAGAAGATTGGCTGTGCCGTAGATCCAGGGGAAGCAACAGAAGGCAGCCACGAGATACCACTGGGCAACCTCTGCGCGTCCGGTTCTACGGCGATCGAAGAGCAGTATAGACCAGATTCCGATGAGCAGGAACGAGAGCAGCAGCATGGAGGAAGCCCAATGGGGGTACTCCAGCCACTCCACGCCGGTGCTATATCCGGCAAAAATGGCGAGTGTTCCCAGGAGTACTGCCAGATTCCAAAGGATCGTGGCACTAATAATTAGGGTCCTTAGAAGCATTCCCCCCAAGCCGTCTCCCTTGTCTCCACCGAGGGGACATCCGCAGAGTCGAGCCATCAGCCAGATGCCCGCAGCCATCGCGGCCTGCGTGGCCCATCCGTAGAGCATGAGATCGCGTGCCATCGGCGCGAGCCGTCCATAATTCAGGAAGCTAATCCCTCCCAGGAATCCTGGCGCTATGAGCTTGATGGAGACAATAAGAGAGAGGAGTGAAGCGATCACAAGCCAGTGAACTGCATTTCCGAAAAGGATAATCACCGGCAGGCGGACGGAGGCGTCGATGGAACGGTTATCTACGGGCTTAAGTCCCGAATCCTTCTGCTGATTGGGAAGTGTGGCGTGGATCATGGTTGCTCCTTTGCTTCGGAGGCTTGGAGGGAAGGCAGCACTAATTCCATGGCCCTCGTTATGGGAAGATGAACAACCCCCTTGGCCTTGTCATTCCACCCGTAGGTGGTGAGGGCTGTGGTGTCGGCACTTTGGAGTTCAGCTAGATTCTTTGCACGGGCTACTGCGCGGTCCGCATCCTCGGAATCGGTGGCGGAAGCAGAGCGGTTAAGCCAGAGGCCTCCGAGTACCGCTGCAATCATCAAAAAAAGGACTCCTAGAAAAAGCAGAATGCCGGTCGATGACCATGGTCTTTGCTGTATGGTTGTGTGATTGTGGCTCATCAGTCGATGTAGTTGACAGTCTCTCCCAGACGAGGATCCCGAGGTGGCCAGAGGGGTGAATCACCAAGTCGTTTCAGGAAAACCGCCCCCAGCGTGCAACCGATGGCAAGGAGGGCGACGATATCAAGCACGGCGGGGTGAAATCCCTCCGGGTGAAGGACGGGAAGGACCATCGTGTAGACATCAAGCAGGTGCATGGCCAGGATCCATCCAGCAACAAGGCCCAGAAACCCGGCACTTGCTTTCGGCGCCCTAAAGAGCAGAAGGGCAAAGGGAACAAGGAAGTGGCCCACAACAAGGAGGACGCCAAGCGCTTTCCACGAACCGTTTGTCCTGAGAGTATAGTAAGCGCTTTCCTCGGGAATATTCGCGTACCAGATTAGCATGTACTGAACAAAGGCAATCCAAGACCACAAGAGGGTGAAGGCAAGGAGGAGTTTGCCAAAGGCAAAGTTGTGCTGTGGGGTCAGGACGTCCTTCAGGTAACCCCCGGAGCGGAGTGCATTGGCAAGGAGGATAATCACACAAAGGGCCGAGAGCACGGATCCAGCAAAGATATAGAGGCCCCAGATCGTCGAATTCCAGCGATAGTCGAGTCCCATGATCCAGTCGTAAGACCAGAACGTGAGGGTGATGGCTCCCACGGGGATCGTGAAGAAAGCGACCCGACGGTTGCGGATCGTGTGGATGGCATCCCCGTCGGCATCTTGTGCCAGCGAGTTGCGCCGCAGCATCCAGGCAACAGTGCAGAAGAGCAGGAAATAAAAGGCTGTCCGTACCCAGAAGAAATTCACATTCAGGTAGGCCGCCTTCTCTGCGAGTTCGTGATTATGTGCCGGGGACTGTGACATCCAATTCCAGAGAAGGTCGGCTACGAAGAGCAGTGGTAGAAGGAGGAGCGTCAGGAGCGGGAACAGGCATGAGATGTTCTCAAGTTGCCGACGGATGCCCACGCTCCAGGCAGCATCGACGGCATGATGGACCACTATCCAGAAGATGGATCCGATCAGGATCGTGAAGAAGAAACAGCCGGCAAAGAGCCAGGAGAAAGCAAACTGCTTCGGATCACCGAGTCCAAGGATCAGGGCAAGGGTAAGAGAAGCCAAGGCTGTGATGCAGAGGCCGACGAAGCGGCCTCCCACATGCTTGTAATCGAAGGTCTCGGCAGCCGGAAGCGGTCTGGGCGCCGAATGCACTTCAGCCAAGAGTGGTGGTTTCACGGTGCTCATCAGAGAGGTGTCGGTGTCAGTGCTTGGCGGGTGTTGAGGCGGAAACTCCATCCTGGAGAGCGGCACGATCGGCGGGAGGCACATCATTCAGGGAGCCATTCTGCGAGCGTTGAAGGGCTCGGATGTAGGCGACGATGGCCCAACGGTCGGAAACCTGAATGGTGGATCCGTAACCGAGCATGGTGTTCTTTCCATTCACGATCGTATTGTAGATTTCACCGTCGGTCATATCGCGCAGGCGCTGCTGCTGGAGATTGGCTACACCGACCAACCCGTATTTTGTGGCGATGCCGTTGCCGGATCCAGTTGCTCCATGGCAGACCGCACACTGGATCTGATAACGTTCGTGTCCCCTCTCCAGCGTTGCAAGGGTAGCACTGAAGGGGAGTCCATTTCCCCAATTCGTACCGTTTTTCCCAGTATTTGCGTAGCCTTCCCTGCCGGCAAATACAACCACGTCATAGGGGCTTCCCATTGTGGCGTAAACTCCGGTGGAGGCTGTGGGCTGTGAGTATCCGACGGGTACGGTTCCGGTCAGATTGGCACGGGCACCCCTCCCGTCGGCGTAAAAATCGCTGGGGGCCTGGGCCTTGACTTTAGGTTGGCGAACCATGTCCGGAAAAATCTCGATCGGGGGCCTCTTGGTTTTGTGGCTAAGGAAGGGGTAGTCGCGTAATCCGGCAATAGAGACCACGAGGATCGTCACAAGGGCAAGGAGTAGAAGAAAGTAGCGTACCATGGCGTATTAGGTGCCTTGTGGGGATTCCGAAGCCTCGAGGTGAATTGCCGTGACGTCGCCGGCGCCGAGTTCGTGCAGGAGATCGCTCAGGCCGGCAATGGAGAATTTCTTTTCCCGGGCATCGATGGCTAGGAAGAAGCCTCGTGAAGCCTCTTTTGCAAAGAGATCCCATGCAAACATGGGATTATTAAGTCGTGGCATGCCACCCAGAAGAATCATTCCGAAAACAGCCGTGATCGCCCCGATCATCAGCGTCAGTGCCACGACAATGGCGATATACTGGGGCAACGCGGAGAGATTCAAAGGTTTGCCATCGACGACCAGAGGATAGATCAACGTGCTCGGAATAAGCTCCATTGAAAGAGCAATCAGGATTGCGGAGACGCCTCCTCCCAGAACGAGAAAGCTAAGAATGGATTTTGGAAGCTTCATCGCCTCGGCTAGCCCATGGATCGGATAAGGGGTGAAGCACTCGTAGGCGGAGACGCCTTCTCTTCGGAGGCGTTCCACGGCTCCAAGAAGAGCTTCGGGGGTCTCAAAACGTGCACCGATGGCATATAGTGGTTCATCCTTGGATCCTGCAATGGGAAGGTGGTGGCTCATCTTAGTGAGTCTCCCTTCTTGAGTGGTCAGGTTGGGTTCCAGGAAGGACAGCTTTCAGTTCGTTCATGCTCATGATCGGCACAAAGCGGATGAAGAGCAGGAAGAGTGTGAAAAAAATACCTAGCGTTCCGGTCGCCGTCAGGATGTCCACGATGGTTGGATGAAAGTCCTTCCAGGAGGAGGGGAGGAAGTCATGTGTGAGCGTCGAGGTCACGATCATGAAGCGCTCGAACCACATGCCGACGTTACAAAGAATTGCGAGAATGAAAACCAGCGGGAGGCAACGGCGCACCGCCTTGAACCAAAACAGTTGAGGAACCGTCAGGTTGATCGAGAGACAGGTGATGGCATACCAGGCGCTGCTACCGGTGAACCGCTCCCAGAAAGCCCCGCGCTCGAAAGGATTTGCGCTGTACCAGGCATTGAAGAGTTCGAAGACATAGACGTAGGCGACACAGGATCCCATCATCAGGAGAAGTTTACACACCTTGTCGAGCTGTGACGGGGTAATCAATTCGCGGAGTTGAGGGTAGAGCAGGCGGAGTGGTAGCAGAAGCGTAAGAACCGCTGCGCTACCGCTGTAGACCGCCCCGACCATGAAGTAGAACGGGAAGATTGTGGCGTGCCATCCGGGAACGACCGAGGTGGCGCAGTCGGAGGCCACGATTGTGGTAACGGTGACCACGAGGACGGATGTCAGTCCAGCCAGCAGGACGTACATCATCTCGTAATGACGCCACTGGCGCGCCGTGCCAAGCCAACCGAGCGATGCAATGCCGTAGGCGAATTTTCTGACCTTGGTCGTAGCCCGATCACGGAGCACGGCGAGATCGGGAATCATTCCGGCAAACCAAAAAAGCGAGGAGACCGTCAGGTAGCTGGTCACGGCAAAAACATCCCAGAGCAGAGGACTCGAGAAGTTAGGCCACATGCCATAGCTGTTGGGAACCGGGAAAAGGAACCAGACGAACCAGACTCGTCCGATATGAATCGCAGGATAGACGCCGGCACAGATGATCGCAAAAACCGTCATTGCCTCGGCGGCACGAGAGATGGAGAGGCTCCACTTCTGCCGTGTCAGGAAGAGCAATGCCGAGATAAGCGATCCAGCGTGGGCCATTGAAACCCAGAAGATGAAGTTGGTGATATCCCAAGCCCAGAAGCAGGGGCTGTTTGAGCCCCAAACACCGACTCCGGTCACGATCATGTAAAGGATGCAGGCGCCTCCCATGGCGGCAAGTCCCCCTGACAGGGTGATCGCTGCATACCACCATAGAGGAGTCTTGCCCTCTACGATCGAGCAGACGGCATCGGTCACCCAGAGTGGGCCCCTGTTGTTGAGCACCTGCGGCGGTCGGGCAAGGACACTCAGGTCAGGAGCGTCCTTTTCTGCACTGTTGATGGTTGTAGCTGTGGACATGCTTTTTAGGCGTGCTCCTCGTGGCGGTTTGCAGCGCCGACGAGTTCGGCACCCGGCATTGCGGGGTTCGGATTGCGGATCCTGGCCATGTAGGTGACACGCGGGCGGGTATTGAGATAATTCAGCGAACTGTAGGTGCGTTCATCGGCCTTGGCCTTTGAGACCGCACTCTCCGGATCCTTGATGTTTCCGAAGACAATGGATTCGGAGGGACATGCCTGCTGGCAGGCAGTCTTGAAGGAGGGCATCGGCATCTTGGTGACATCGCTTGCGCCGGCCTTCACTGATCGGGCGATCTTTGCCTCTTCAATCCGCTGGATGCAGAAGGTGCATTTCTCCATGACGCCGCGCATACGGACTGTCACATTCGGATTCTTCGACATTTTCAGACTGTCCGCCATTCCCTTCGGGGCGAGCGGGCCGTAGTAGAGTTCATCAAGCGGTCGCTCGTTGTAATCAAACCAGTTGAAGCGACGAACCTTCCAAGGGCAGTTATTGGCGCAGTAACGGGTGCCTATGCATCGGTTGTAGGCCATCAGGTTAAGGCCCTCCTCGCTATGGACGGTAGCGTTGGCCGGGCAGACCGCCTCGCATGGAGCACTCTCGCACTGCTGGCACATGACCGCCATCGGGATCATCTCAAGGCTTTCTTCCTTATGATCTGCACTGGAGAACCATCGATCGATACGTATCCAGGCCATGTCACGTCCGCGACGAACCTGATCCTTACCAACCACGGGTATGTTATTCTCCGCCTGGCAGGCTACGATGCAGGCATTGCAGCCGATGCAGGAGTTGAGATCGACAGAGAGGCCCCACTGAAGGTCCGAAGTGAGTGGGGGATTTGGATAGATCGAGATTGGTTTGACCACATCGCCATCCATCTCTGCGGCAAATCCAGGAACCTTCTTGAAGGATTCAAGGGTTCCCTCACGGGCAAGGTCCCGACCCTCCATGTTCTGGTGATCCTGAGTTCGGGCAAAAACATACGGGGCGCATGGCAGCGCCTCGACTTTTACCCCACTACGAAATCCAAGGGCGGAAGAGCGAAGCGGATAAGCATCAAAACCGACTTTGTCCATCACATGATTGATGCCTTGGCGACCATAACCTAGGGCAATGCTTACAGATTTCTCGGCATGGCCGGGAGCCACAAGAGCAGCGGCCTGTACGGAGCGGTTGCCGGCGGTGATCTTCAAGAAATCACCGTCCTTGATTCCAAGCATGCGGGCATCTGCGGGGCTAATCAGGGCTGCATTATCCCAGACAAGCTTTGTCACGAAATCGGGCGTTTCCTGAAGCCAGGAGTTTCCTGCGTAGCGTCCATCATCCACACTGGAACTTCTGAGAAAAACCAATTCAAAGTCTCCCGGTTGAACAACTCCTTCCGAAGTCTTGAGGGAGGCAAGGGCTGTCGCCTGGTTGAATGAGGGGTTGGAAAGAGGCCATGCGGTTCCTGCGGCAAAACCGTTTTTCAGAAAGGTATTCCAAGCTTCATCAGAGGAGTCGCCGGAGTAGGCATTGAAGCTTGTGCGTACAGCCGTAAGGGAATCCGAGCTTTCACCCGCCAATAGGGCAAGAATTTCCACTTGAGATACTCCGTTCCAAAGCGGAAGGATCATCGGTTGCACGGCACAGATTGTTCCGTCAAAGGTGCGGGAATCTCCCCAACGCTCAAGATAGTGAGCTGCAGGAACATGCCAGTGGCAGACCTTGCTGGTCTCGTCCACGAAGAGACCCAGATGCAAGGTCTGTGGAACGGTGGAGAGCAGGTTGGGAAAGTCCAGGTCTGGCTGCGCCGAATACACCGGATTGTTGCCCAGAATCAGAAGCGTCTTGATCGATCCTGCCTTGATGGCCATGCAGAGATCAGTGAGGGAAGGGCCGGGGGTGCCATTTGTCTGGCCGGCTTTGATCGTAGTGCCGAGATTTCCGAGTGAGGAGTTGATCGCAAGCGCCAGAATCTGGCTAGCTTTGGTCTGCTGTGGACCTGCGATCACTATGCTTTTTCCTCGCGCAGAGATGAGGTCATCAGCAACCCCGTTCATCCAAGAACGCCCGTAATTATCAAGGTTTGTTAATTCCTGTGCCCCTGCTGATGTGAGGAAAGTTGTGCTAAGGGTAGCCAAATTGGAGTCACCTGTCTTTTTAGCGATGATGCCGGCAAGTGTGGCCGTAAAAGTTCCTATTTCGCTTGAGCGGATGCGAATGCGATGGTCGGCCATGCCGCCGGTGAGGCTGAAGTGATTTTCAGCCACATAGAGCCGATTCATGCTCTTTCCAGGATTTCGGCGCTGAGCGAAGCCCTTTGCAAATCCTAGTCCCGAAGCAGAAGGGTTTAGAAAGTCGCTATCTAGAGAAAGAATAACGTCAGCGCTCCCAAAATTATAGATGGGTTTGACTCCTGCACCCAAGGATGCCGCCACGGCAGCTTCGGATTCACGCATGGAGATTGCCTCATCAGCTACCCAGATTAATTTTGGAAACTGTTTTGAAATCGAAGCGTGAAGACGGTTGATGGTGGGTGAATGTTCTCGTCCTACGAGTATGGCCACTCCTTCGCCGCCGTTTGCGCTAGCTTTAGCCCTGATATCGACGATCAGGTTGTCGAGATCTGAACGTGTGGATGTTACGGCGTTGAAAGTGATCTCCTTGGAGCGGTTCGGGTCGTAGAGATCAAGGATGGAAGCTTGGGCAAAGGCATCAGTGGAACCGTTGCTAGCAGGGTGAAGTGGATTTCCCTCGACCTTTGTGGGACGGCCGTCCGAGGTGGTTACGATCAGGGGCACCGCGCCAACCGGTGAGGGCATGGAGCTTGCGTAATAAAGGAACTTGCCAGGAATCGTCCATTCGGCGCTTTTGGCAAAGGGAACCAGATGTGCTTCCGGACGACGGCAACCTGTCAGAGCAGCCCCTGTCAGGGCAGTGGCTGCACCCATGAGGCGCATGAAATCTCGACGAGAGAGTCCGGAGGATTCCTCTTCTCGGCCGGAAGCTGAGTCTGTGAACTCTAGGCCAAGATTTTCTGAGAAAGCAGCGGAATTTTCGCGCTCGTTTAGCGAACGCCAGAGAGTGGGTCTGGCATCACGCACAGGATGTGGAAAAATCTTTTTCATCGGTGGCATCCTCCGCAGTTGACTGGTGGATTGACCTTCCACTCCTCTTTAAATTTCGTACCCATTTCAAGTTGGTCGGAAGCTGTTGCAGGATGCCAAGACATATTGAATATCTCAGCGGGGGGGCGAAGGAAATTTTCCGGGGCGCGATGACAGTCCAAGCACCACTTCATGCTCAGGGACTCCGCCTCGTAGACCACGCTCATCTCGTTGACCGCACCGTGACAGCTGTAGCAACTCACGCCTCGGTTTACGTGGACGGCATGGTTGAAATAGGCGTAGTCGGGCAGTCTATGAATCTGCACCCAGGGAATAGGTTGGCCGGTTTTCCAGCTTTCTCGTACGGGTGCCAGGCGGGGGCTGTTGGGGAGGATTTTTCCCTCTCCATGGCAGTTGATGCAAGTTTGGGTCGTCGGGAGGTTGGAATGAGCAGCAACTTCCACAAAGCTGTGGCAGTAACGGCAATCCATGCCCAACTGTTTGACGTGCAGTGCGTGTGAGAAGGGAACCGGTTGGTCGGGTTGGTAGCCGACGCGTGTGTACTTCGGGGTGAAGTAGTACCAGATACCTAGGGTCAGGGGTGCTCCCACTGCCAGCACGCAGACGAGCAGCTGTAGCGGGAACCAATTGACCCAACGGGGAAAGAAATTCGACATCTGGTATTAGAGATCGCCCGGATGGAGGATTCTCAGGCGGAAACAGAGTAGAAAGTCAGCGGCTGATGGCAAGGAATTTGGTTTGAAAAATCACATTCCCCGAATCGAGACAGGAAATCCCGCCACCTCTCCTTGTCATGATTCTGCCCTCGCCTCGGTCATCCATGTCTTTTAGTTTCCCTTGGATGAATCTCCGGTCTTTTTTTCTGTTCTTGGTTCTTTTGCTCCAGTTGTTGCACAACCTGCAAGCTGCCCCCCTGCCCCAGCATAACCTTCCAAAGGTTTCGCTAGCTCTCGGTACCAATACCCTCTCCGCTCAAGTAGCTGCCGATGATCGATCCAGGGAACTCGGTTTGATGGCTCGCAAGCAGCTTGATTCTGACGAGGCAATGGTTTTTGTCTTTCCTCAACCTCGTTCCGTCAACTTCTGGATGAAGGATACTCCGGTTCCCCTTTCAATTGCTTATATCTCTGCATCCGGAAGAATCCTGGAAACGCACGAACTCAAGCCTCTTGACGAGAATCCAGTGCCGAGCGCTTCAAGTGCCGTAGTGTATGCACTTGAGGTCCCACAGGGATGGTTTGCTTCGCATGGTATCCTTGCGGGTGATCAGATCGCCGGTCTGCCTTCGCCAAGCATTGCAAAGTAAGAGTGCAAAAATTCCCCGCTTTCTAAAAAGGAAAGCCGGGGTTTTTCTTTAACTGGCTGTCGGGCGAAGGGACTCAAAGAATCCGATCGCATTGATCTTAGGAACGTCGGTTGCTCATACTTTGAGTTCCTCATTGGTTTGGGCGTTCGCGATGGAGAACTTCTCCACATGGAGCGTGGCATCCGAGCGGAAGATAAGGCG
>Ga0007833_1000068_pt1 | contig 20750 bp, 14 predicted proteins | sample CryBogCBE25Jul07_FD_71204 | JGI IMG/M metagenome (GOLD analysis project Ga0007833, IMG submission 71204) | Freshwater microbial communities from Crystal Bog, Wisconsin, USA - CBE25Jul07 | ecosystem: Environmental > Aquatic > Freshwater > Lake | place: Crystal Bog, Wisconsin, USA | collected...
TTGAAGAGGAGCTTCACGAAGCCGTCGGTGTCGCCGACCGCCATCGCCTTGCCGCTGGCCTGGAACGGGAACTTGCCGATCTTGACGGTAAGTCCCTTCTCCTTGGCGGCACGCTCGGTGAGCCCCACGCTAGCAACCTGTGGATGGCAGTAGGTGCATCCGGGGAAGGTGCGCTTGCGGGCAGGCACCCGCTTGCCGATCATCCCCTCGACGGCCTGAACCGCCTCCCAACTCGCGACGTGGGCGAGCCATGGCGGCCCGATGATATCACCGGCTGCGTAAACTCCGGGTATGCTGGTCTCATATCGGTCGTTGACCGCAAGGTATCCTTTCTCGTCGAGGTTGAAGGGGGCCGCACCGCCTGGAAGGAGCGGGCTGACTCCGATGGCGACCAATGCCACATCGGCGTTGAGTGTCTCATTCGCACCACCTGAGACCGTAATGCTGACACCCTCCTTCGTGGTCTCGGCCTTCTCGACTTTGGTGCCGGTAAGAATGCGGATGCCCTGCTTGGTGAGAGATTTGGCAAGGGCCACGGAGACTTCCGTATCCTCGACCGGCAGGATGTTGGGCATCATTTCGACGACGGTCACCTTGGTGCCGAATGCGTTGAAGAAGTAGGCAAACTCGATGCCGATCGCCCCTGCCCCGATCACGATGATCTCCTTGGGCTGCTTTGCGAGGACCAGTGCGTGACGGCTCCCGATGACGCTGGTCCCATTGAAGGCAAAGCCCGGCATCTCCCGGGTCACGACGCCCGTGGCTATCAGGATCTTGGTGGCCGTGAGGGATTGTTCCGTACCGTCGGCTAACTTCACATCGACGGTGCCTGTCTTCGGAACGGACGCCTCCCCCTTGATGTAGTCGACCTTGTTCTTCTTGAGCAGGAACTCAATGCCGCCGGCAAGTTTGTCGGCCACCTTGCGAGATCGGCCGATGACTTTGTCCCAATCATACTTGAGTCCGGTGACTTCAAGGCCGAAGTCAGCGGCGTGGTGACCGATCAGCGAATAGAGCTCGGCATTTTTGAGGAGAGCCTTTGTTGGAATGCAACCCCAATTGAGGCAGGTGCCTCCGGCGCGCTCTTTCTCAACAACGGCAACACGTTTTCCGAGTTGTGCGGCGCGGATTGCGCCAACATAGCCGGCGGGTCCGCCGCCGATCACGATAAGGTCGTAGGGTGTGGTAGCCATAGTGATCCTAGATTCCTTATCCGAAGACCATGCGTCAAAAAGATTCTCACCACGGGCTTCCTCGTGGGACTATCGCGCTTCAAATTCTTTGCGAGTGAGGATCGGCTATGACAGCATTCCCTCATCATGCAGATTTCGCTCTCCCTCTTCGGGGATATCCCCGTATTCCACCTTTCCGGAAGACTGGATGTGACCACTACTCCCTCGCTCGAAGAGCGCATCAAGCCAGTGGTAGAAAACACAGGTCAAACGATGATCTTCAACTGCCAGGAACTCACCTATATCAGCAGTGCCGGTCTACGTCTTTTCCTCACAGCTCAGCGTCAGTGTGCCGCCTCGGGTGGAAGCGTTGCATTCGCCGCGTTGAGTCAGCCGGTGGGGGAGCTGTTTGCACTGGCGGGGCTCGATGGACTTTTCACCATCGAATCCTCCGTGGAGGGTGCGGCCTCGCGTCTTGGTGGTTCGGGTAAGATCTCTTGATTAAGAACATCTGTCGCCTGAGGCATCCGACTCATCAGCGTTGGGAGAACTGATCTTTTTCATCCAGATCGAGAGCACGGAGATGTCTGCAGGCGTAATGCCGCTGATCCGCGAGGCCTGACCGAGTGTGCCTGGGGTGTAATCGCGGAACTTCTGCCTTGCCTCCAACCTCATGCTGGGAATCGAATCATAATCTATCCCGGCGGGAATAAGACTCTCCTCCTGCTGACGATGGCGATCAATTTGGTCCTGCTCTCGTCGTAGGTATCCCTCGTACTTGAGGTCTGTCTCCACAAGTTCCCAGATCTCGGGTTTGTATCGCCCGTACAGTTCGGGTGGGAGTTTGCGGGGTGCATTCTCGGATCGTTTAAGCCACTGCCCCAAGGAAATTCCTTCATGGCTTGTACCCGCGGTTTCTGCAAACAGTGCTTGGATGGAGGCTTGCTTCTTCAAAAAGGTGTGTTTCCGATATTCACATGCTATTCCTAGTTCTAAAGACTTCTCTGTCAGTCGGATATCACAATTATCTTGGCGCAGTCGCAACCTGTATTCCGCGCGACTGGTGAACATTCGATACGGCTCTGGCGTCCCCCTCGTGATGAGATCATCAATCATGACGCCGATATAGGCCTGCTCTCGTCCAAGAACAAAGGGGTCTCGTTGCTGTACCTTAAGGGCGGCATTGATGCCTGCCATTAGCCCCTGAGCCGCCGCCTCCTCATAGCCTGAAGTTCCGTTGATTTGACCTGCAAAATAAAGGCCTTCGATCTTCTTTGTTTCAAGTGTTGAGTGAAGTTGATGGGGGGGGCAATAGTCGTACTCAACAGCATATCCCGGTCGGAGAATCTCCGCCTTCTCCAGTGATGGGATGGATCGAATGAAATCATACTGCACTTCATAGGGCAAACTTGTTGAGACTCCATTGACGTATATTTCTCCCGTGTGCCTTCCTTCCGGCTCCAGAAAGATCTGATGTCGCGATTTTTCCGCAAACTTAACCACCTTATCCTCAATCGAAGGACAATACCTGGGTCCCACTCCATCAATCACTCCAGCGTAGAGCGGTGAGAGGTGGAGATTTTGTCGGATGATCGTGTGCGTCTCTTCGGTCGTGTAGGTAATCCAGCAAGGGATTTGTTCCACATGGAACAATCGATCACGGAAGTGATTGAGCGTATGAAGATCGTGGGGACCTTTTTCTATGGATTCAGGAATGTGAGAAAAAAGTGGTTCCGGTGTATCGCCGTCTTGGCGCTCACATCGGGTGAAATCAATCGATTTCGCCAATAGGCGGCAAGGGGTCCCCGTCTTGAAACGCCCAACCTCAAATCCTAACTCCTTAAGGTGATCACTCAGGGTCGATATCGATTCTCCCATCCTACCTCCTGTCTGTGTCTTCATTCCCACATGGAGAAGACCACGCATGAAGGTTCCTGTGGTGATGACAACGGAAGATGCTAAAAACCGGAGTCCTAGGTTGGTCTCTACCCCAGTGATCTTATCTCCATCAACCAAGAGATTGGTGATATTTGCTTGTTTCAGTGAAAGGTTAGGGAGGTTCTCCAACAGAGCTTTGAGACGAAATTGATAGGCTTTCTTATCGCACTGGGCTCGCGGTGCTCGAACGCTTGGACCTTTGGAAGCATTCAACATGCGGAACTGAATTCCTGTCGCATCCGTATTTATACCCATCAATCCACCCAGAGCATCTATTTCGCGAACCATGTGACCTTTGGCTAATCCTCCAATGGCCGGGTTACAGGACATCTGACCGATCGTGTCAGCATTTTGGGTGAGAAGAAGTGTTTTGCAACCGAGACGTGCCGCCGCATGTGCAGCTTCGATACCAGCATGACCCGCACCGATAATTAAAACATCAAAGTGATCAGGATAGGTGTACATCGAGGTATGTTCCACATGGAACTTTTATATAAGTTTTTATTAATGAATACATTATAATTCTAAATTCCGTTATATCCCGACGACGCGAACTGTGTGTGGTTTTCTTGTGAAGAAGTGTGGTTTTCTTTAAAAACTTGTTTCATGGAACAAAAGGTTGGGATCAACTTCTTATGGTAGGGAGAAGGATTCACACCAAATCGTCTTTTACAACTCTCTTCTTTTAAGGATCTTGACCATTCGAGAAAATGTTTACTCACACTCTTATGATTAAGAAGATCTTGTCCTAAAAAATAAGAAATCCATAAAAGGTGTGGATAAGTTTTTCTTAGGCAGGCCCCGATCGTTCTGCCTCTTCCTTGAGCATATCTTAAAGGAGAGGAGTTGCTGAAGATTTCTTTCCGTGGGCGGTGGGATTCATTAGATATTGATCTTTATGGCAACGTTATCGTTAAAACGGGAACGATCTGGAACAAAAACCTTTTTTCTCTGGATGTTTGCGTTGGCGCTACTTGTCTCGATAGGCATCCATTATCTCTTCTTTGAAACAACACAATCGTGGGTGATCAATGCGTTCTCTCCGGAAACGTATGATCAGATCGTTCCAAGGACTTTCCGCATGAAGCGTGTGGAAATCGACCCAAAAGTTTTGGAGGAACAGCGACCGGTGGAAAAAAAGTTCGCGACGCAGCCAGTCCTCCTGGATCAGGAAAGACCTTTGGATAAAGCACAGGAACAAGCAAAAAGAGAATCAACACTCATCAAACCAAAGGAATTAGATCAGGAACTTTTGCCTCGGGAAAAGGCGGATATGGAGAAAACTGTAGCGAGTGGAGGGAAAGTACTGGCAGGAATCCAGATGCCAGAGGATGTGGGGAAGAACCATGAGTTGGAAACAATCCTCGACCCATCACCTGAGCCAAGTGATATGGCGCTCCCAACAAGTCCAAAAGGAAAAGGGGAAAGTGTCGGCGAAAAGTTCAGTTCCTTGGATGACCTCCTTGCCGGAAAAGAAAGCGTTACTGCAGCAACAGCGCCGATATTGATGCCGACCGATCTCCTCTTCGGTTATGACGCAGATACACTCAAGCCCGAAGCGGCCCAGTCACTGGCCAAACTGGGCGCCCTCATTCAAAGGAATGCACAGGCAAGATTTAGAATCGAGGGACACACAGACTCCTTTGGGAGTGATGAGTACAACAATGCACTCAGTCTGCGGCGGGCAGAGGCAGTCCGGAGTTGGCTTCAACTAAACATGGGTATCAACCCCAACTTGATGACAATAGCCGGCTTCGGAAAAAGCAGGCTACTGGTTCCTGCAACAGGAACAGTTGAAGAACAGCGGATCAATCGGAGGGTTGAGATTGTGATTATTACCCAATAAGGAGAGAATGCTTTATGGAGGGAATTGTTCCGTTATCCGAGCATCGTGCCCAAATTCAGCGCGAAGTCGCCAAGAAGCTACATGCCGTGCTTGATGGTCAGAAGGAACTGCCTATTCAACAGCTTCTCACATTCAGAAAACGGGAGGAACACCGACTCAAGCTCTGGCATCGTGCAGGAGGGGGTGGAAGGGAGATCGCGGGGAGAAGATCCGAATTGGTGGATATTCTGCTTCGCGAAATATTCCGATTTGCGACCCGAAAGGAGCTTTTGGAATCCGGAAATAAAGAAATGCCCGGTCTCGTCGTAAGTGCGTTCGGAGGATATGGAAGAAAAGAGCTCAACCCCTTCAGTGATGTCGATATCACATTCCTTCATGAAGGGGAAAAAACTACCCCGTCCATGGAGAAGGTGGTCACCACCTGTCTGATGGCTCTTTGGGATCTGGGATTCAAGGTCGGTCATGCCACGCGTTCCATCCAGGGTGCCATCGACCAGGCAAACATCGACATGATGGCCAAGACAGCCATGTTGGAAAGCCGTTGGCTCGCGGGAGAAAAAAAAATCTTTGAGGATTTCCGGGAGAAATTCGAACGTGCTTGTGTCCAGGGACAGGAAAAAAGCTATATCCTCTTTCGGTTGGAAAACATGAAAGAACTTCGTGCCAAATATGGTGCAAGCGTCTTCATGCAGGAGCCGAACATCAAGTCGGGTTGCGGAGGGCTCAGGGATTATCAAAACCTCCTTTGGACAGGAATGTTCCATTCCGGTGCCTATAGTCTGGCGCGGCTGGTGGAGGAACACATCCTGCATGGAAAGGAGAAGAGACTTCTCGATGAAGCGCATGACTTTCTTCTCCGTGTAAGAACGGAAATGCATTACCAGACGGGGCGTGCTGCGGACCAGTTGACTCTCCAGCTCCAAGGCAAGGTGGCCACGGCACTGGAATACCCCGAAAAAAACATCCTCCGAAGATGCGAGGCGTTCATGCGTGATTATTACCGGCACACACGGGAAGTTCACCTCATCACGACGCTCGCCTTGGGACACATCCGCGAACAACGAGGGATGAGGACGACTTTGCTCGGGAAGTTGCTAGGACGGCGGGAAAAGACGGTGGATGAAATGGAAATCAGGGAGGGAGAGCTTTTTCCCAAAGCCAGGGATATCTTCAATAAGGATCCTTCCCGAATGATGAGGGCTTTCCAGTTGGCCCAAAAGAGACAATTGAAATTTTCCGCCGAGCTCGGAGATCTGGTCAAGCGACGTCTCAAGTTGGTGGACCGGACGTTTCAGTATAATAAGGAAAACCGGACTGTTTTCCTGGATATCCTTTCCCGCAAGGGGGAGGTTGGCCGGATCCTCAGACTCATGCACGATCTGGGCTTCCTGGGAAAATATTTGCCGGAATTCGCCCCGTTGACCTGCCTTGTACAGCACGAATTTTTTCACCGATACACGGCTGATGAGCACACGCTCCGATGCATCGATAAAATCGATGAGTTGCTCTTCACCAAGAATCCCAAACTTCAGCGATATGGAGAAATCTTCAGGAGAATCGAGGACCCGGCGGTCCTTTACCTTGCCATGCTTCTCCATGACACGGGCAAGGCTGCAAACACCCGGCACCACGAGGAGGAAAGCGCCCTCGCCGCGCTGAAGGTTTCACGAAGGCTTCAGCTCGCCACGAAAAGGCTCAAGATGCTGGTCACATTGGTGGATGCTCACGGGGAGATGAGCGGCGTGGCACGTTCCCGGAATATCGAGGACCCGGCGACCGTGGAGGAGTTCGCACAGATCATCAAGGATCCCATCATTCTGGACGCCCTCATGGTGATCACGTTGGCCGACGGCATGGGTACCAGCGACGAGGGATGGAGTGACTGGAAAGAGCAGTTGGTCTGGAAGCTCTATCATGAGACAAGAAAATGCCTTCGCGACAGCGAGGGATTCCTACAGGAACGCAACAAGCGCCGCGAGGATCTTCGAGCGCAGGTCACAGATAATCTTACTTCCGGATACGGGGAGGAGGAGGAGGCTCACTTGAGTGGAATGCCCGAGCGCTATCTACAAGCAAAGGATGCCAAGGAAATAGCGGGACACATTCGTCTCTTCCGCAGGTTTTTCGAACAGGGGTTGCAGCATGATGGTCCGAACCTCGATCCCATCATCGAGTGGATTGATCACCCGGAAGCCGGATACGCGGAGGTTCTTGTGTGCGGCTGGGATAGAGAGCGATTGCTAGAGCGCCTGTCCGCCGCCTTTCTTGGAGCTGGCATCAACGTGCTCGGTGCCGATGTCTTCACACGGAGAGATCAATTGATCCTGGATATCTTCAAAGTCTCCAACCACCGGAATGATCCCCTTCCCGCCGAACGCGACCGCAAGCAGTTCGAGCAACGGCTGAAAGAGTTACTCATGGCGCCGGGGAGCCGACAGGTTCCCGAACCAACGAAGCCGGTTCGTCTCGAGAGGAATGTGATTGCGAACCCTGAGGACGAGGAGTTGCCGGTCTGGGTAAAACTCAATAACACGGCGCATCCCTCGTGTACGATTCTTGAAGTTCAGGCGCCTGACCGAATGGGGCTTCTTTACCATCTGCTACGCGCCATCTCGCATGGGGGTATCTCCATCGAGGCAGCCCGTATTGCAACCGAGCAGAAAGCTGCGTTGGATGTTTTTTATCTCAGGACCAAAGAGGGTGAAAAGATCCAGGAGAAAAATTTGCAGATGAGACTGGAGAGACGCCTTCGTCTAGCCTCCGCGCGCGCGAACATCGAGGGAAAACGATGAGCTTGGGTTCCTCCGTGGTTATGTGCTGGAGAGGTTCCCTGCGGCCTTTGATCCAGCGGCCTCGAGCCGCCGCGCTCGGAATCCTTAGCATAGCCCTCGGAGTGACCGTATTCTTGGCGATCACGATCGCCAATCGGAGCGCGGTGGAGAGTTTTCATCAGGCTTTTTCCATGATTACGGGCCGTGCGGATCTAGAAATCCGAGGGAAGATTCCGGAGACCGTGCTTCCCAATGTACGAGCCTGCCCGGGTGTGGAAGCGGCCACACCGATGATCGAGGCCATGGTAATGCTTCCTGATTTTCCCGGTGAGTCGCTGCACATCGTGGGAATCGACCCTTTTACGGCAAACGACCTTTTGCCGATGAAGCCCGCCTTCGGATCCATCGGCGAGGGGGATCTGGGAGAATGGCTGACACGTAACGATTGCGTCGCCGTGAACGAGGGCTTCCTGACACGCCACCACTTGCAAAAGGGAGATGCACTCACCCTACAGGGACCCGGAAAACCCCGGCAAGTGCAGCTCACGTATATCCTCCATCATGTTGAGGCGACGGCTGCATCCGGTGCCGGAGTTGCCGCCATGGATTTGGCAACCGCGCAGGAATGGGTCGGCCAAACCGGGACATTGTCGGCCATTCTTATCAAGCTCCGGAATCGAGAGGAACGAAAGGAAGTTGAGGAGCGTCTCCATCAGCTTCTGCCATTGGATATAACGGTAGAGCCCCCTTCCATGCGTACCAAGCAGGTGGACATCATGCTCTCCGCGTTCCGCTTGAACCTGACAGCGCTGAGCCTTGTTTCGCTGATGGTGGGGATGTTCTTTGTGGGAAACTCCGCAGCGGCCTCCGTCGTCAGGCGCCGAGTATCCCTGGGTATTATGAGGGCATTGGGGATGGGGCGAACGACCATCCTGCAGATGGTGTTAATGGAAGCGGCTTTCAGTGGAGTTGTTGGATCCCTTCTTGGGGTGTTGTTTTCACCGTTTCTCTCCGCGGTGTTGGCGGCACCGGTGGCAAAAACCGTGACCTCTCTCTACTTACCGGTAGATGCCCGGGGAGGATGGCCCAGCATGCCTGAGATGGTGGCTGGAGTCATCATCGGGACGGTAGCCTCCATGGTTGCTGCCTGGATTCCGGCGCGGCAGGCCGCGTACGTTGATCCGACACGAGTGCTTCACCCCGGATCGGCACCCGAAATCTTCCCCATGCACGCGGGTCTGCTTGCCTTGACGGGTTTGGCGTCCTTGTTGCTAGCCCTTGCGTTCTCGCTGGGTGCGTTGGATGGAGGCGTTCCCATACTGGGATTCGGTGCCGCCTTCTGCATTCTAGCCGGTTTTTCACTCATGGTACCTTTCGCAACGCAATGGGTCGCGTGGGTCTTGAGGGTCGTGCTGGCTGTCCGAAGTTGGCCCGGAAGGACGATCCTGCGTATCGCACTTGAGCAGACCATGCGCTCCTTGCACAGGACCGCGCCTACGATTGCCGCACTTGCCGCCGCCGCGGCGATGACCGTTGGAATCAGTGTCATGATCCACTCTTTCCGGGGAAGTGTGATCGCTTGGGCGGGAAGAACATTAACAGCCGATCTTTTCATTGCACCTGCGGCGAACGAGTTGCTTGGGCTCGAGCATACGCTCCCTGAGGGCGCCGCTTCATGGTGGGCAAGCAGGCCGGATGTGGCCGCCGTGGGTAGCTTCCGGGAAGTGGAAGCACGGACCACGCATGGTGAGCAGGTCACACTCGGTGTTGTGGCGGGGCCTGCGCGAGGATCGGTTGATTTCATTCATGGCGCCGCAGAGGAAAAAACCCGCGCTTTAGAAAACGGGGGGGTAGTGGCGTTATCCGAGAGTCTGGGCCGCCGATTAAAATTGGTACCGGGAGACACGTTGGTTCTCTCCGGACCATCCGGACCCCTTTCGTTGAAGATCTTGGATTATTACCGCGATTACACGCGTGATCGCGGGATTGCCATGATAGGGGCCGCTTACTTTGCGAGAGTCTGGGGAGCGAAAGGGGTCCATTCGCTGGCCATCGAATTTCGACCGGGAACTTCGCCGGAAAGCCGGGAGCAGGAGTTGATCGCCTTTGATAACACCTTTGGTGGTAAGGAGGCCTTTGCCAGTTATAGCAACCAATCTTTGAAGGCACGCATCCTGGAGATCTTTAACCAGACCTTTGCCGTGACGGCTGTACTCAAGAGCATATCCATCGTCGTGGCGGTTGGGGGTGTCATGTTGACCTTGGGTATCTTGGTAATAGAGCGGTCGCGAGATCTCGGGGTGCTTCGTTCCCTCGGCGCATCCAAAGCTCAGATTGTACGTATCATGCTCTGCGAGGCCGCCTTGATCGGCATGATTGCAAGTTTGGTGGGCATCGTGAGTGGTGCTGTTCTGGCGCTAGTCCTGACGTGGGTGGTAAATAAGGCTTTTTTTGGGTGGAGTATCGATTTGGCATACCCGTGGTGGGAGATCATTATTGTCCCGATTTGGATGACGGCAGCAGCGCTTGTGGCGGGGTATTTTCCAGCCGTTGGTGCGTCCAAAACTTTACCTGCCGCTGCTTTACGGACGGAATAAGCTAAATTTTTAAGAAGACATCAAAAAACAGTTGATCTTGGGGGCAAAAGCTATAAGGTAGGCTTATCGAAAGATTGTTCTGGGGGGAACAACAGGCCGTCGTATCCTATGATGCGGCGGCCTGTATCTTTTCATGGATATCACCCCATAGAAAGGTTCGATGCTTTTGTCGGGTTTTTTGGACGGATCTAGCGATACTTTCCCTCTAAAAGTGACGCAATAGAGAGTGAACCCCAAAGAAACATCCCAAACAGAGCATCCTCCCGGGAGATCTTCCACACCTGCAGCGTGGGGAGCCCTCGCCGTGATGGCTATCCTTCTGGGGGTCTGGATTTTTTTTGAACCATTGGCCTGCGGAGTCCTTCATGCGGGTCTGACGTGTGCAAGTTGGTTACGCGGTGACCAATTGTCCGTGGGAAAACTGACGTATGCGGGGAATGGTATTTTTAGAGCGGATGAAGTAGAGTTCCTTTTTGGAACGATCGGCCATCGCAGTTCCTGGAAAAGCGAGCGGATGGAATTTCATCCCATCCACCTAATGGGAGTGCTCTTCCGTGGTAAAAATCAAAGCTTCCGCCTGATACGGGAGTTGAAAGTCAGCAAAAGTAAACTGCTTGTGGATTGCCGTGGGGCATCGGATAACGCCCATGGTGTGGCCAGGCTGCCATGGATTGAGACCGTCGTAAATCCAGCGAATTTCTTTCCGAGCGCCATCGAGGGCGGTCCCATCGACTTGGTGGTGATCGGCGATGCCTATCGATGTTCGCTCAGTGGATTGAGAATCTCCCTTCCTGACCGTTGGGCAGGGAAGGTGGCCTTCGATGAGGCCCAACTCGATATGGGAACCTGGCACGGGACCTTTTCGCATGGCGCGTCTCTGGCAGGCTGGGATGGAAACTCACTGCATCTGGAAAATTTGATCTTGAGTAAGGAAACTGCCCTCCGTGACGTGACGCTGACCTTGAAGGATGGTCGCGCCGATTTTGGAATCCGTGGAGCTATAGGCAAGGCATTGATCAGAGGTGATGGATCGGTTGGATCGCCCTCGCATCCTCATGCATTGGAACTCACGCTGGTGGGAGAGAATTTGCAACTCGGAGCACTGGCAGAACTCTTGGGTCAGGATCGGCGCGCTTCGGGGACGGTCGGACAGGCTCGTTTTACCTTCCGGGGTGATCCTGACAATCCGATGGAAGCGGACAGCTCGCTAAGGCTCGTTGCCAATAATTTTCGATGGGACGGCAGGGGCTGGGATTCGTTGAGACTTGCAGCCACGCTGACTGGTAGGAAGCTGACAGTCTCTGAGCTGAGCCTCCAGCAGGAGGATAATGTCCTGACCGGCAAGGGCCTTGTTAATCTCCCGCGTGACTGGCATGAAGCGCTCAAATCTCCTTTCACAGCCTTTTTCAGCGCGACGCTTGATGATGCCGGCGCCTTGGCATCTTTGGCTGGGCCGCAGTTTGCCACACTCTCTGGAGGTCTTGAGATGGAGGGTGAGGTCCAGGGTGCTGATAATAAGGCGACGGGCCACGCCAATCTTCAGGGGGTGGGAATGAAAATACATGGATTGCCCGTGGACTGGATGAAAGGGGAAATTCAGTTCAAGGGAGACCACGTGGAGCTTACCCATCTGGAGGCATGGAGCGGCCAAGACAACATTTCGATGGAAGGAAGTGTTCAAAACAGTCATCCGCACGCCTACAAGGCATCCGCGCAGATCAATGTTCACAACCTGACCAAGAGACTAGGACAAGTTGGGATCAAGACCGCAACCACGCTTGGCGCAGGCGCAGTGAAATGTTCCTGGCAAGGCGAGGGAACCAAGGACGCTCATTCGGGTTCTTTTCAAGCCCGGGTGACGGAATGGGTCAGTAAGTGGACTGCAACCGGAATGTCGGGATCTTTCGAAGGCATGTATTCCCCGGACTCACTCCGATTGACGAAAGCCGAGTTCTTGCAGGGGGACTTGAAACTAGCGCTTAAGCTGAATGCCACGGCGAAATCACTTGAAGCCGCGGAAATCAAAGCTACCCGAGGGGAGAAGGAAGCTCCACTCGTACAGGGAAGCATAATGCTCCCGATAGATGCCATGGATGTCTGGGAGAGCGGCGATGTCGTAAGAACACTTGATACGAGTGGGTCCTTTGCGATCAATCTTGCCTTGCGCGGCATCAAGGCCGAAGAAATCGAGGAACTTTTGGGTCAGCAAGTTCGTCTGACCGGATCGCTCGAAGGAGATCTCTCGGCCTCGGGTACCATGGAAAATCCAGAAATCCACGGCGAGCTGAAGATCGGCAGTTTCGTCTCGCTCCCGGGAGAAGCTCCTGCGGATCTCAATCTGACACTTAATGCCGTACGCGGAGAGTTCAAAGGGTCACTTTGTGAAGCGATCGGACAAAAGCCCCTGATGCAGATGGAATTGGATGCGCCGATGCATGTGGTGAGAAATCAGGGAAGACTTCAGTTTGCGCAAGAGGCTGGTCCCGTACGCGGCAGCGCCAAGCTTCAACAAGTTCCTCTTGAAGGCTGGGCTTCGTTGCTGGGTCTCACCGATTGGCCCTTCAAGGGTGCGATACTCGACGGATCCTGCACGCTGGGAGGAAGTGTTGAAAAGCCGACCTTCGATGGAGCCCTCATGATGAATGCCGACGAGGCAAGACTCATGGGCATGCAGTATCTGCGAAAACTTCGGCTGCCTCTCGCTCTGAAATCGAACCAAGCCCTCCTGGCTGGGGGCGTCGCTGATTACAATGGGAAGCCGCTCAATCTTACAGGAGAGTTGAATTGGAGCAAAGAGCATCAGGGGGGAAACCTCTTGATGAAGGGGGAAGCTCTTCCCATACCGCTTGGCGGGGATCTCTTGGGTGAGGGTGATACAGACCTGACGGTTTCCCTCAAACCAATCGATAGGCCGGAGTTGACGGGTACAATCCTGCTAAAAACGATCACCGGAACCATCCCACTCCGATTGACACCCAGTTTCGTTCCCCCGGGAATTCGTGTGGTTGGCGAGAAGATACCGATGATCTCTTATCCCCCGGGGAGTGCTGGCAATGGGCAATTAAGCGTGAACATAAAGGTAATGACGCCGGGCTTTATCGCGCTCGGAACTCCTGCGGGAGATCAACATCATCCGGAAGGGCGGGAGTCGCCGCGCATCGCAGTAGATCTGACCGTGACCGGTGGAGCAGATGCAACGCAACTGGGAGGGACTGTTCAACTGCAGAATGGAACGATGGAACTCCCCTGCGGACCTTTTCAAGTCCCGCAGGCTAGCCTGATGATGGATGACGGTGGGAGTTGGTTTCATGCGTTGGCTTATGGCATGACCCAACGCGGGGAATGCATGCTGTCGATTTCCTCAACAGCCAATGAGGTGAACGTGGAGAGTACCGGCCCAACGGGCATCACGGCTTCTGATCGCATACTGGCATTGGCCATTCCTACCGCCGCTGGAGGAAAAGCGCCGCTCTTTAATCAGAGCTACGCCTGGATCCGTCAGGGTATGATCTTTCCTGACCAGACAATGCTCAGAAACAACACGCTTGCAGAGTCAACCGAACCTGCTTCGCTTGGATTTTACGGATCGCCCTGGGTCTGGGGGATGTTGTGGAGCAAGGCGAGAACCGATAACCAATAATGATTCATGGAGAGCATGACCGGACATGGTCGCGGAAACGCGACAGCAGAAGGATGGAGGATCACGGTGGAATGCGGCTCCGTGAATAGAAAGGGTATCGAGATATCCGTTGCATTACCGAAGACGATCTCCACCCTTGAGCAAAAGATACGGGAAACCGTGCAAAAAAGAGTCAATCGTGGCCGGGTTAATATAACCGTCCTGCTGGAGAGTTCCGGCAGGAATACGGCGGGTCAAGGTGTTGTGGATCGGGAGGCCGCTCACAAAGCCCTCCAAGAAATGAAATCTCTTCAGGAGGCCCTCGCACTTCCCGGCGAGATCACCTTGGATTTACTCATGAGAGCTCCGGGTGTCCTGAGAACCCCGATGGATGAGGTCCTTTCAGCGGAGGCGCTCTGGCCGTCTCTACAGGAGGCGCTCGTGCAGGCGTTGGATAAGATGTCCGCGATGCGCCGCAAGGAGGGGGCTCACCTCGTCACGGATCTCTTGAAAAGGGTGAAGATGCTGGAGACGCTTACCAAAGCGATCCGCGGTCGGGTCCCCGCTGTCCTGCGCCAACGCCGGGATCACCTCAGGACCAGGCTGGAAGACCTCGGTTTTCCATTACCGGCCAATGATCCCGCACTGGCGCGGGAGTTGGCATTCATGGCCGAGCGAAGCGATATCACCGAGGAACTCACCCGGCTTGATAGTCATTTTCTGCAGTGCAGGGAGGCTCTGGAGGGCAAGGAACCTGCGGGACGAACACTTGATTACCTTGCCCAGGAGATGTTCAGGGAGTTCAACACGCTGGGCAACAAGGCGGGTGATGCAGCCATCTCCCAACGGGTCGTGCAATCAAAGGCGGAACTTGATAGGATCCGCGAACAGGTCGCAAACCTAGAGTAATCCCTGTGAGTAATCCATCGCACCAATTTCGCCGAACAGGCATCCTGTTCGTGATTTCCGCTCCTTCCGGAGCCGGCAAGACAACCCTCTGCACGGCACTCCGTCAGAAGCCCGACTTTGTCTGGAGTGTCTCCTGTACCACGCGTCCTCCAAGGACCGGGGAGATTGACGGCGAGGATTATCACTTTCTATCACGAGAAGAATTTACGCGGAGGTTGGGAGCGAATGAATTCCTGGAGCATGCCGAGGTGCACGGAAATCATTACGGAACGCTGAAGGGACCCGTTCTCGAGAACCTGAAGAACGGCATCGACGTGCTCCTCGATATTGATACCCACGGCGCTGACAACATCCGAGCCTGCGGAGACCCCATCATCCTTCAGGCCCTTGCCGATGTTTTCATCATGCCTCCCGAATTGGAGGAATTGCGGCGCCGGCTCATGCGACGAGGTACCGAGACGGCTGAACAGGTCGAGATCCGGATGAACAATGCTGCCCGTGAGATGGAATGCTGGCGCGATTATCGGTACACCATCATCAGCGGTTCCATGGAGGAGAACATTGAGAAGTTTCGTGCCGTCATGAGGGCCGAGCGATATCTCAGCCGTCGTATGAGCGTCGTGGCGGAGGGGGTGGTATGAACGGATTGCAGCAGACGAAGGGTAAAACGATCATTCTTGGGGTGACCGGTTCCATCGCCGCGTACAAGGCGGCTGAGATCGTCAGCCAACTCCGTAAGGCAGGCCACGATGTCTTTGTCGTGATGACGCGGAGAGCCAGCGAATTCATCACACCGCTTACGCTCGCAACACTCTCACGGAATCCCGTGCTTTGTGATCTCTCCGAAGAAAATGCAGGTGCCTGGAAGCCGGGACACATCGAGTTGGCGGATCGTGCTGATCTCCTGCTCATTGCTCCTGCCAGTGCGAACACGATCGCGCGCCTTGCTCACGGATTTTCGGATGACGCACTTGGATCGGTGGCACTCGCGACGCGCGCACCACTGCTCATTGCTCCGGCGATGAATGGAAAAATGTGGGATCACCCCGCGACCAAAATGAATGTGGAGACATTGCGCGCCCGTGGAGCCGCATTTGTAGGGCCGGCAGAAGGAATGCTTGCCTGTGGTTATGAAGGCCTCGGAAGGCTCGCGGAGGTCACGGAGATCAGCGCACGCGCGGAAAAAATGATCGCGGCGCGGTAAGCGCAGAATCTTTCCTCGAGGACGAGAGGAGAGAGCGGCAAAAATTTTTCAGAAAATCCGTTGACGCATAACAGCAAGCAACTTATTCACATTCAGCAGTGACTTATTCACAAACTTTTCACACAAGCCGCCCATGCGGAACAAAGGAGGTGGATTGAAATGCCCGTTAAGAAAAAAGCCCCAGCCAAAAAGGCTCCAGCTAAGAAAGTCGTTAAGAAGGCCGTAGCCAAAAAGGCTCCAGCCAAGAAGGTCGTCAAGAAGGCCGTAGCCAAAAAGGCTCCAGCCAAGAAGGTCGTTAAGAAGGCTCCTGCAAAGAAAGCCGTCAAGAAGGCCGTCGCAAAGAAGAAGTAAGTATTCCTCCCGCCGGAACAACCTTTCGGCGACGAGCTAAAATCTTGGGGGAAGCGCCAAAAACGCTTCCCCCAATTTTTTTCTCATCCCTGCAATCAATGTTCGGTCAAAAAGGTCGTTCCTTACTCGACCAAGTTCCCACCCTCCGGTAACTACTCTCCATGGACGAATTGATACTCATCACCGCGCGCGACGCGGCCCTCGCTGCCGGCGGAATGATCCGGGGACACTTTGAGCAGAAACTGAATGTTGATGCCGCTGAGGCTCACGATATCAAACTGGAGCTCGACCGACGTTCCCAAGCATTGATTGAGTCCCTGATCCTCGGCGTCTTCCCCGACCATGCCATCTACGGTGAGGAGGGGATTCGCGGCGATCAACGTGCGGCTGACCAGTGGATCATCGACCCGATCGATGGAACGGTGAATTTTTTCTACGGCATCCCGCATTTCGCGGTTTCCATTGCCCATCGCCGCAAGGGTGTTATCACGACAGGTGTTATCTACCAGCCGATGACCGAAGAACTCTGGATTGCCTCACGCTCCACGGGACAGGTCACACGGAATGATCAACCGATCCGCGTCAGCAGCCGGTCAAAACTCGCCGATGCCATTGTGTCCGTTGGAGTTTCCAAGACCGAGGCTTCAATCGAGAAGGGACTACCGGTGCTCGGTGCGATGATGAAGGCCGCCCGCAAGACGCGCATGATGGGAAGTGCCGCGCTCGACATTGCCTTCGTGGCCAGTGGGCGACTGGATGCCTACATCGAGAGCCAGATCAGCCTCTGGGATATTGCGGCCGGCATGCTCATGGTGGAACTTGCGGGGGGGAAGGTCGATCTGCGACCCCATGAGTCTGTTCCTGACAAATACTCCTGCGTGGCCTGCAGTGGCGCGATCGCCTTCGATCATCTTTAAACACGTTCCATGGCAAAAATTACCCGCAGCGGGATAGGCTATGACGTCCACCGGCTCGAGCAGGGCGAGGCACATCGTGCCCTCGTTCTTGGAGGGGTGGCGCTTCGTCATCCCCAGGGACTAACCCTCGCTGGTCACTCCGATGCGGATGTGCTCTGCCATGCGATCGCTGACGCCTTACTAGGAGCCGTGGGCCTGCAGGACATCGGCCACTATTTCCCGAATACGGAGCCATCACTCAAGGGCATCTCCAGCCTCGAGATCCTAAGGCGCGTGGCAGGCATCCTCGCCGAAGCGGGGGCCCGGGTGATCAATATTGATTCAACGCTTGTGGCCGAGGAACCCCGCATCGGACCATTTGTCCAAGAGATGAGGGAAAAGATCGCCGGAGCAATCGGGATCGATTCATCCCGTATCGGAGTGAAGGCGACAACCAACGAGTGCCTTGGATTCCTTGGCCGCGGTGAGGGAATTGCCGCGCTAGCCACTGCTTCCGTGGAGACTACCGAGGAATAGTCCCGGCCAAGAGCATGTCGCTGCAGGTTCACAACACGCTCACGCGGACTCGCGAGGAGATCACTCCACGACACGGAGAAGGGAAAACACTCTCCCTCTACACCTGCGGGCCGACGGTTTATGCGCACGCGCACATCGGAAACTTCCGAGCCTACGTTTTCGAGGATCTGCTGCAGCGGCATCTTCAGGAACGAGGCTTCATCGTCCGCCGAGTGATGAATCTCACCGACGTCGATGATAAGACGATCCGCGGCGCCCATGCCGCCGGGATCGCACTGGCTGATTACACCCGCCCCTTCAAGGAAGCCTTCTTTGAAGATGTCAAGACCCTCCGGCTCCTGCCTGCCGAGGCCTATCCCGCTGCGACCGATCCTGAACAAATCGCGCGAATGATCGCCATGATCGCCATCCTGATGGAGAAGGGAAATGCTTATCAGGCCGAGGATGGATCCGTTTATTTCCGCATCGCCTCGTTTCCTGATTATGGGAGGCTGGCCCATGTTGACTTGGAGAACCAGCGAAGCGGGCAACGGGTCGCCAGCGACGAGTATGACAAGGAGGCCGTGGCCGACTTTGCACTCTGGAAAGCCTGGGTCCCCGAGGATGGCCCCGTTGGTTGGGAGAGTCCTTGGGGAAAAGGTCGCCCCGGATGGCATATCGAGTGCAGCGCCATGGCGACGGGACTGCTCGGCGAGACCATTGACATCCATTGCGGTGGCGTCGACAACATCTTCCCCCACCACGAAGCCGAGATTGCCCAGTGCGAATGCGCGGCCCATGGGGAGAAGCCGTTCGTCCGCTACTGGATGCACTGCGCGCACCTGATGGTCGAGGGTTCCAAGATGGCCAAATCGGCCGGTAACTTTTTTACCTTGCGCGATCTGCTCCAGAAAGGATGGACCGGCCGCGAAGTGCGTTATGCCCTGATTTCCGTCCACTATCGCGGTGCGCTCAATTTCACGATCGAGGGGCTCGGTTCGGCGCGCACCGCCCTTGGTCGTCTCGATGCCTGGCGCGCACGCTTGTACGAGACAGCAGGATCCGAAACAGCAGCGGAAAGACCAGATCCCGCGACCGAAGGATTCTTCTCCGCGCTCGATGATGATCTGAATATTTCCGCTGCCCTCGCTGTTCTCTTCGAGACACTGCGGGAGAGCAATCGCAGGATGGACATGGGGAATGAAGAAAAACTCACGCCGGCGCAAGCCCGCGGACTGCTGAATTGGCTTGTCCGCGTGGATGGTGTCTTGGCCTTGGAAGCAGACTCCAGCACCACAATCCCAGCAGAGGTGGAGGAACTTGTTGACGCCCGCGCCGCCGCCCGCACCGGGAAGGAGTGGAAGAAGAGCGACGAGATCCGAGATCAGATCGCCGCCTTGGGATGGATCGTGAAGGATACCAAGGACGGACAGAAGCTAACAAAAGCATGATTCACAGGGATGAACGGGATTAAGGCGATGAGAAGCCAACTTTTCCTATCCCATTTATCCCCTTCATCGCTGTAAGGTGTCCTCCATGTTCGCGCCTGACGCCCTCCTCGATCTCGACCGTACTGAGCACAGTGTCATCTTCGAGAATGTCTCCCACGCGTGGGAGGGGCTCGCCAAGATCTCGACCTATCTCCAGTTCCGTCTGAAACCGGGTATCTATGGCAAGCTGATCGGCAAGCCCTTCATCAGCGGCGCCGTCTACATCGGGCGTGGCACGATTATCGAGCATGGAGCCATGATCAAGGGGCCCGCTTGGATCGGCGAGGGATGCGAGATCCGTAATGGTGCCTACATCCGCGAGAATGTGGTCGTGGGTAACGGCGTCGTCCTCGGGAATTCCTGTGAGTTTAAGAATTGCCTCATCTTCGACGAGGCGCAGATCCCGCATTACAATTATGTCGGTGACTCCATCCTCGGATACAAAGCACACCTCGGTGCCGGCGCCATTCTCTCCAATGTTCGGCTCGACCATGCTCCGATCTCCGTGGTCACTTCGGAGGAATCGATCGCCACAGGCCTTAAAAAATTCGGTGCCGTCATCGGTGACCGCGCCGAGATCGGATGCAACTCGGTGCTGAGCCCCGGGTCGATTATCGGTCGCGATACGATTATCTATCCGGGGACGTCATGGAGGGGAGTGTTGCCTTCCAATTCCATTGCCAAAATGGAGCCGCAGACGCTGCGCATCCTCCCCCGCCAGACTCGGGATTAGGGAAGGCTTGGGATATCGGCGGATAGCAGTGTTGGCCTGCGGTCGGCGTAGGACTACTACGCCTTCCCTTGGCCGCCTTGCTCTCCATCCGATCTTCCAAGTCTTTGCGGAAGTAAACTCCTAACGCTAAAGCTCAGCCACGACCGAAGGGCGTTGGCTGCAGCGCTTGGTTATGCGTTGTTGGTTTTGTCATTGATCACAGATTTGGGGCGGTGTCTTGTGAAGAAATGGACGCAAAAAAATATAACTGTCGAGATGGAATAAACTGCGAGGGCGCCTTAAACGGAACCGATCAGCAGGGCCAGATATAGACGGATGCCGCTCTCCTGAGAGCAAAGTGCAAAGACCACTCCCGATGCTAAAGCTACACCATAAAACGCAATGGTAGCGACCCGTCGACAGTGAAAGGAGGGCTCGTTTAGATGTGGTATCGAATGTCCCTTTTTCACAGGATGAGTGAGTAATCGCCTAACTTGTAATTAGACGTAAAATTGTTCGCATAACAAAGGGGAGGGACAGCGTGAAGGAGTAGAAATTACGAAAAGGGCTGATTACGAGGCCATCCTCTTATACCTCCACACAGTGAAGTCGTTGGTTTCTAGGAGTTTAGTTCCTGTATCGAATTGAGATTCGAAGTCGGGAAAGTGGGTGTCTCCTTCGATCGTTCTGGGGACGTTGGTGACGTAGAGTTCCTGGATCCTGGGGAGG
>Ga0007833_1000069_pt1 | contig 20532 bp, 19 predicted proteins | sample CryBogCBE25Jul07_FD_71204 | JGI IMG/M metagenome (GOLD analysis project Ga0007833, IMG submission 71204) | Freshwater microbial communities from Crystal Bog, Wisconsin, USA - CBE25Jul07 | ecosystem: Environmental > Aquatic > Freshwater > Lake | place: Crystal Bog, Wisconsin, USA | collected...
TTGAAGTGCGGGGGCGCCGCTATGCCGCTACCGTGGTTGCCCTTCCGTTTTATTCAAAATAGCGGTTTTTTAACTCCCCTTTCAGCTTCAAAGTCGACTCATCCTTACCCATAATCCTCCTTTCACGATGAATGTTCCTACCGATCTCCGCTACGCCAAAACACACGAATGGATCCGCTCCGAAGGTGATACAATCACCGTGGGGATCACCGATCATGCTCAGGCGGAGTTGACCGATATTGTCTACGCCGAGCCTCCCAAGGTCGGTGCTGAGGTGAAAGCAGGTGCCACTGCTGCCGTGGTCGAGTCAGTGAAGGCTGCCAGCGATATCTATTCCCCGCTCTCGGGGAGCGTGACCGAGGTGAATGCAGAGCTTGCATCGAATCCGGCCCTACTCAACACAGACCCCTTCGGTCAGGGCTGGATTTATCGAATGAAGGCCTCAGATGTCGCGGAAATTGATTCCCTGCTCACCCCTGAAGCCTACTCGGCCCAGATCGGTCAATGAGCAGCGTTGACGCAGCTCAGCTTGATGCAGTTCTCTCCCGAGGCCGCTTTTCCCGACGTCATCTTGGATCCCATCACACGGGGATCGGAGAGATGCTTCGCCTTCTCGGCTTCTCCTCCCTTGAGGAACTGATTGACAAGACCGTTCCCGAAGAGATTCGTCTTCGTCACCCTTTGTCCCTGCCGATCGCTCTCAGCGAAGAAGAGGCGCTTAAGGAATTACACGATATAGCCCTCCAGAACGAACTCCGTCCCTCCTACATCGGCATGGGATATCATGGAACCCATCTTCCTCCCGTTATCCGTAGGAACATCCTCGAGAATCCAGGATGGTACACCGCTTACACGCCGTATCAGGCTGAGATTTCACAGGGCAGGATGGAGGCCTTGGTAAATTTCCAGACGATGGTTTGCGACCTCACCGGCATGGCGATTGCCAATGCTTCAATGCTTGATGAGGCGACTGCCGCGGCGGAGGCCATGGCGATGTGTCATGACCTCAAGGGCCAGGCGGACTCCCCACGGTTTTTTGTCTCCAAGGATTGCCATCCCCAGACGATCTCCCTTCTCCGCACAAGGACCGAGCCACTTGGGATTGAGTTGATCGTTGGTGGAGTTGAGGAGATTCCCGATTCGGGACTCTGTGGTGGACTTCTTCAATACCCTGCCACTGATGGCTCCATCACGGATCCCTCCCTATCAATCGGGAAAATCCATGCCGCCGGTGGTCTTGCCATCGTTGCCTGCGATCCACTCGCCCTAGTACTCCTCAAGCCTCCCGGAGAAATGGGTGCTGATATCGTGGTGGGCTCAACGCAACGCTTCGGGGTGCCGATGGGCTATGGAGGACCTCATGCTGCGTATCTTGCGGTTCGTGATGAATTCAAGCGTCGACTACCGGGTAGATTAGTGGGCGTTTCGCGTGATGCCGATGGAAATCCCGCCTACCGACTCACGCTCCAGACACGCGAACAGCATATCCGCCGCGAGAAGGCGACCAGCAACATCTGCACGGCTCAGGTTCTGCTGGCCGTGATCGCCTCCATGTACGCCGTTTATCACGGTCCGAAGGGACTTCGCGAGATTGCAGAGAAGATTCATCTTCATGCCTTGAAACTTGCCGCCACCCTCGCCACAGCAGGTTGGTCCGTTGCAGGCGCCCCGTTCTTCGATACCGTCCGGGTGAATGTCACGCCGGCGGAATCGGCTTCCTTGCGTTCCCGCGCCGATAAGGTTGGCATCAATCTTCGCTTCATGGGAGATCATGCCGTGACAATCTCCCTTGATGAGACTTCCGTCAGCACCGATCACCTTGTTGAGTTCTTTGGCAAAGGTTCCGGGGTTATCCGAAATAATCCGATTTCCTGGCAGATGCCCGATGATCTGCGGCGCTCCTCTGAATTTCTTACACATCCCGTTTTCAATACCCACCACACCGAGACTGAGATGCTCCGCTATCTTCGTCGTCTTGAGGCCAAGGATCTCTCCCTCACGACCTCGATGATCCCCCTCGGATCCTGCACGATGAAGCTTAATGCCACAGCCGAGATGCTGCCTGTGACCTGGGAACATATCGGTTCGCTCCACCCGTTCGTGCCTCCTTCCCAGACGCAGGGGTACGCAATCATCTTCCGTCAACTGGAGCAGTGGCTCTCCGAGATCACCGGCTTCCACTCCGTCTCCCTCCAACCCAATGCAGGTTCTCAGGGTGAATATGCGGGATTGCTTGTGATCCGGGCCTATCACCGTTCCCGAGGCGATCACCATCGCAAGGTCTGTCTGATCCCCCTTTCCGCCCACGGGACCAACCCGGCCAGTGCGGCGATGGTTGGTATGGAAATCGTCGGGGTTGCCTGCGACGATAAGGGGAATGTCGATGTGAATGATCTGAAGAGCAAGGTCGAGCTCCATCGCGACCGGCTTGCCGCACTCATGGTGACCTATCCCTCCACGCACGGAGTCTTTGAGTCACGGATCAAGGAAATCTGCACAATGGTTCACGAGGCGGGCGGTCAGGTCTACATGGACGGGGCCAACATGAACGCACAGGTGGGTCTCTGCAGTCCCGGTGATATCGGTGCCGACGTTTGTCATCTGAATCTCCACAAGACCTTCTGTATCCCTCATGGAGGAGGAGGTCCTGGTGTGGGACCGATCGGTGTTGCCGAGCACCTTGCACCCTTCCTTCCCGGGCACTCAGTGATCCCAACGGGTGGATCCCAGGCGGTGACCGAGGTCAGTGCGGCTCCCTGGGGGAGTGCCAGCATTTGTGTGATCAGCTGGATGTATCTTCGCATGATGGGACCTGACGGCCTCGCCATGGCTAGTGCGATTGCCATCCTGAACGCCAACTACATGGCCAAGCGCTTGGAGTCCTTCTTCCCGATCCTTTACAAGGGTGCCAACGGAACCGTTGCCCATGAGTGCATCCTCGATCTGCGTGAATGGAAGACGCGGGCCGGGGTTGAGGTGGAGGATGTGGCCAAGCGCTTGATGGATTACGGATTCCATGCACCGACCATGAGTTGGCCAGTCCCTGGAACACTGATGATCGAGCCAACCGAGAGCGAATCTAAGGAGGAGATGGACCGATTCTGTGATGCCATGATTGCAATCCATGCTGAACTTATCGCCATCGAAAAGGGTACACTCGATAAAGCCGACAATCCCCTTAAGCGTGCCCCTCACACGGCCCTCACAGTCACTGCCGATGAGTGGGCAAGACCCTATTCGCGCACGCAGGCCGCCTATCCGGCTCCCTGGCTAAAGAACCACAAGTTCTGGCCCTCCGTCTCACGGGTGGACAATGTCTACGGAGACCGCAACATCTTCTGCAGTTGTTTGCCTGTAGGGCAGGAGTCGCAAGGGGAAGACTAAGAGCAATCTTTGGGTGTGAGACTCTAGACCACGCCAAGAGATACCTAGCCTCTAAAAGGGAAAGGACTTGGCCTGAAACTTCCGGAGGAGAGGTTGATGTTCCGCAAGGGTTTCCGGGGAGAGGTAGTCGATAAAGAGGATGCCGTGCAGATGGTCAACCTCATGCTGGGCGGCTCGTGAAAGAAGTCCCTCTGCCTCGAAGTCGAGCGTGCTCCCGTCGATATCCTGACACACAACACGGACCCGGGCGGGACGCTCTACCTCGTTGTGGAGACCCGGCATACTGAGGCAACCTTCGGTCTCAATGGTTCTCTCGTCGCCCACAGCGTGGATTTCGGGATTGATCATCACAAGCGGCATGAGAGACCCGACCTCAATCTCCCTGCCACCAACCCAGGCACGACTGGGACGATCCTCAAAGGCCGGCATGACATCGATCACCGCGAGTTGGACCGAGCGCCCGACCTGATGGGCGGCAAGGCCGCAGCCATCCTCCTCGTACATGGTTTCGATCATTTCCTCTGCCAGTGTAAGGATAGACTCGTCGATATTTTCGATTTTCCGTCCCTTGCTACGCAGGGCAGGGTGACCATACTTCACCACTTCCAGAGGTTTGGTAGTGGATTTCTTATCTTTTTTTTGGCGACTCATGACCTTGTTTCTCGGAAAAAGTCTTTATTTGGCAATCGGCTTTGCCACGGCGGGGACATTCTTGATTCCGGCTTCCTGCAATGCATCCAGTACGGACACCACGGTGCCGAAGGGGGCCTCTTTGTCGGCCTGCATGGTGATGGAACATCCGGGATTGGCCTTCTGTACCGACTTGATGGCTACAGGGATCCCAGCGGGTGTGACCGGTTTGCCATCAAGGGTGATCTGATCGGATCCCTTGATCTGGAGGATGACGGCTTTCTTCGGTTGCGAAGCAGTCGTTGTGGCGCTCTTGGATTCCGGAAGGTTAATCTGAAGCTGTGGCAGGCGATCTTTGAAGGTGGTCGTGACAATGAAAAAAATCAACAGGATCGCCAGGATGTCGATCAGTGAAACGACTGTGATCGAGGGCATCTTCCTACGCTTGGTGTAAAATCGCATGTGAGCTAAGATGCGTTATCGGGCCTAGATTGGCTCCATAAAAATGGTGGCGGGGGTAGGATTTGAACCTACGACCTTCAGGTTATGAGCCTGACGAGCTACCGGGCTGCTCCACCCCGCGTCAATAAATAGAATTTATCACACAACCCGCACGGGGCAAGTCTTTATACCAGAGCCTTCCGGGGATCTATCTCAGGCCGATTACTTTCCTGAGCCTATCCATGACAGGGGTAGCGATTTCAGCGGCGCGCTTTGCACCCTCGTTCAGGATGCGATCCACCTCACCAGGATCGGCAGAGATGCGGGCACGCTCCTCCCTCATGGGGGCAAAGTGCTCCCAAACACCGGCAAAAAGACGTTTTTTTAAGTCTCCGTATCCTTTTCCTCCGGCCAGAAAGTCAGCCTCCATAGCGGCATAATCGGCGGGTGAGGAGACATGTCGATAGATGCCCAGGATCGCCGATCCCTCCACTGGCTTCGGGGACTCCACGGGGGTGGAGTCGGTCTGGATTGCCATGATCTTTTTTCTAAGTAGGGCCTCTTCCAAAAAGAGCTCCACGGTATTTCCGTAACTCTTGCTCATTTTGGCCCCATCGGTGCCGGGAAGGGCTGCCGATTCATCACGGATCATGGCTTCTGGCAGCTTGAAGATCTCCCCATAGAGTTCATTGATCTTCACCGCGATGTCACGGGTCACTTCGAGGTGTTGCTTCTGGTCGCGCCCTACCGGGACGACATCGCTGTCGTAGGCAAGAATGTCTGCAGCCATGAGAACAGGGTAAGAGAAGAGGCCGAGTGATGCATGAAGGCCCTTGGCTAGTTTGTCCTTGTAGGAATGGCACCGCTCCAGCAGGCCCATGGGGGTAACAGTCGAGAGAATCCAGGAGAGTTCCGGAATACAGGTGATGTCGCTCTGACAAAAGAGGCATGCTTTCTTCGGATCAAGCCCACAAGCAAGGAAGTCGATTGCGATCTCGCGGGTATTCTGACGCAAGGCCCCTGCATCACGCACTGTGGTGAGGGCATGAAGGTCGGCGATGAAGTAGAGGGCCTCCCCTTTTTCCTGCAACTCAATGGCAGGTTTCATCATGCCGAAGTAATTCCCCAGGTGGGGAAGCCCCGTGGGCTGGATGCCTGAGAGAATGCGCATGTGGAAAAGTGAAAAGTGAAAGGTGGGAAAGTGAGTAAAGGACGACGGAACGATTATAGAAGATGCCCGATCACCTTCGCTATTAGCAATCCCCGACTAATACACCAACTTCCTGTGAATCCAGATGCTCTGAAGCAGGCCAAGACAGGCCATCGTGATCAGTAGAAAGGATCCTCCGTAGCTGACCAGGGGAAGGGGGAGTCCGGTGATCGGAGTGACCGCGACCGTCATACCGATGTTCATGAAGACGTGGGTGAAGAGTAACATGACAATACCTACAGCGAGCAGTCTTCCCAACTGATCTTGAGCTTGGGAGGCGATATACAGACCGCTGAGCAACAGCGCTGCAAATGAAGAGATGAGAAGTATGGCGCCGATGAAGCCGTGTTGTTCGCCGAAGACAGAGTAGATGAAATCTGTATGAACGATGGTGCTGGGCAGATAGCCTAGCTCATTGAGCGTGTTGTGGGCCTTGAATCCCTTGCCCCAAAAACCGGCGCTTCCTATGGCGTTGAGCGATTGGTTGATTGTCCATCCCGCACCGCGAGGGTCGAGGGAGGGATCAAGAAAGATCAAGATACGGTCCTTTTGATAAGGTTTCAGGCCAAAGTTGACCACAAGCGGAATCAGGGCAACGCCGAGCAGGAAAAGTGTCACCAAATAACGAACCTGAACGCCTGCCACAAAGAGCATCGCGAAGAGCACCGGCAACCAGACAAGGGTTCCGCCAAGGTAGGGTTGAATAAGGATTAATACACAGGGAACGGCCGTCAGGGTCAGGCAGATGAGGATCCTGAAGACGGGATTCATCTCTTGGGAATCATTCAGGAAGAGGGCGAAGATTAGGACCCCTCCAAAGATAGCCATCTGAGAGGGTTGGAAGTTACCAAAGCCAAGATTGAGCCAACTTCTGGCACCGAAGACCTTCACCCCGATGAAAAAAACAAGGATCAGCAGGATGACACTGACGATGTAGATAGGCACGGCTCCCATCCGTACCCAGCGATAGTCAGTGAACGAGATGAAGAAAAACACAGGGAAGCAGATCAGTAACCAGCGGATCTGGCTTGTCCAGAAAGGGGTGTCGCGCATCCATGTCGCACTGTAAATGGCATAGATCCCGAAGAAGCCCAGCGCCATGGTGAGGATGAGCAGGAGCTTGTTCATTGCACGGAATTTGCGTGCCAGCATGAGGGTGTTCATGAAAGAAGGGGCTCCTCAAGACATGGAACAGCTGCCAGGAGATCGCGGGTGTAAGGATCAATGGGATGTTCCAGGACATTGCGGGCAGGGCCGGACTCGACGATTTTACCCCGGTGCAGGACAAGGACGAAGTCGCTGATGTGCTCCACAACGGCGAGGTCATGCGCGATGAAGAGGAGGGCCAGTCCAAGTTCCTCCTGCAGATCCTGGAGGAGATTCACGATCTGTGCCTGTACGCTGACATCCAGCGCGCTGACCGGTTCGTCGCAGATGAGGAACTCGGGTTCCACGGCAAGCGCCCTGGCAATGCCGATCCGCTGACGCTGACCGCCGCTGAATTCGTGAGGGTGCCGATGCATCATCTCACCTTTAAGACCGACTCGTTGGAGGAGGCTCTCAACACGATCCGCACGCTGGGTCCGATCAAGATTTGCAAAATGGATCTCAAGGGCTTCCCCGATGATTTTTCCCACGGTCATGCGAGGATTCAGGGAGCCGAAGGGATCTTGAAAAATATATTGGATTTTCCGGCGGAGGGGGCGGAACTCCTTTTCACTCATGGAGAGGATCTCCGTTCCCTTCCAGAAAGCCGTGCCAGAAGTCGGGGAAATCAGCTTGACCAGCGTTCGACCGATGGTTGTCTTGCCGCTTCCACTCTCACCGACCAGTCCGACTGTTTTACCGGCGGGAATGGAGAAGCTCACGCCATCCACCGCCTTGAAAGAGTCTGTTTTGCGGCGCAATAGTCCCGAGTAGATTGGAAAGTGAACCTTGAGATCCCGAACTTCCAACAGGGGAGGCTTATCAGGACAGGCGGTTTTCATGGCTACAGAAGGGTCGCTCATCGACTGCAACCCTTTTCCAGAATGGAAATAAAATCGACGGGGTTCGTGGCGGACAAGAGTTCAGTGATGGAATCCGGATCCCTGCAGACCCTTGAGATGGCTCCCAAGACTCGCAGATACTCGGTGTTCAATGCGCTTGGAATTCCAGCAACAAAGTAAAGATGAGTTTTGATGCCCGTTTCAGATGTGGCAATTCCGGATTGTGATTTTCCAGCTGCCAGGACCAGCGAGGAGACGCTGTCCGTGCGGCAGTGGTGGAGTGACATGATGCAGGAATCATCTCCGGGCGTTGCAGCCGAGGGGGAGGGAACTAGGGATGACCTGAAGATTTCCCAATCACGAACCCTTGAGTCGTGACGTAGAGGTAACAGTAGCTCTTCAAGGATGTCTCCCGGGTTGGAGCCTTTCAGCAGAAGATGGGTATCTTTGGGAAGGAGTGATTCAGAAAGGGTTTTCATCGGCTGCCGTTCAGACATTGCTGCCAGTCCACTTGAGCTTTTGCCGGAGAATGTCCGGAAAACTGGTTCCCGGCATCATGACTAGGGGAAGAGTCAGTGGGGAGAGTTTCATCTCAACATGCTGGGATGGCTTGAGGGCATGGGGAGGACGTCCATCAACGCTTACAAAGACTTCCTGTGTTCCGACGGCCCGGATGATGACCTCGCTTTTATCCGAAATGACCAATGAGCGGTTGCTAAGAACGTGGGGGCAGACAGGAGTGATGACGAGGGCCCCGCTGTCAGGCATCAGAATAGGTCCTCCGGCTGCCAACGAATAGGCGGTTGATCCGGTTGGTGTGGCGATAATAAGTCCATCCGCATGGTATTCGGTTAGTGGTTCGCCCCCCACGGATGCCTGTAACTTTACCAATTGTGAACGTTCGCCACGACTGATCGTCACCTCGTTGAGAGCGCGTTCCAGTGGAACGAGACCCTCTGGGCCTGTAATCGTGACATCCAACAAGCTTCTCTGGCTCAGGAGATAATTTTCTCCCAGAGCGCAGTCGACAGCACGCCGGTATTCGTCCGACCCAAGGCATGTCAGGAATCCCAGTGATCCAATGTTGATTCCAAGGATTGGGCGTATGTGACCACCCGAGCGATGGAGAGCCCTCAGGATGCTCCCATCGCCACCCATGACAATCAAGAGATCACATTTTGCGGCGAGTGTGTTCTCATCGAGATCGGATATTTTCCCGACAAGTGCAGCGGTCTGCTTTTCCATCAGGTAGTGAGCCTGCCTACGATCCAGTTCGGAGGTGATGGTCTGCACCAGATGGCCGGCCCCCTCTTTGCCGGCGTGTGCGATGAGTCCGATCATCATGCGGGTAGGGGTGCTTGTGAATCACCTCGCCTCAGAAGGGCCAGGAATTCAATGTTACCCGAGGTGCCAGGCAGGGGAGATTCCATGATTCGGTCAAAGCGGTGACCCGCCGTGATGACCCAGGATCGGATCGAGTCAACGGCACGTTGCCTGGCTTCAGGGTCTCTTACAATCCCTCCCTTGCCGATTTCGGCACGGGAAAGTTCAAACTGTGGCTTGATTAGGACAATCATGGAGCCGTTTTGGTTCAGTAACTCAAAGGCTGCGGGCAGGATTTTCGTCAATGAAATAAAGCTGAGATCCCCGACAATCAGGTCAAAGCGGCGTTCGAAGTCCGAAGAGGTCAGATAACGGGCATTAATCCCCTCGCGGACCTCGACGCGCGGATCCTGTCGCAGTGACCAGGCTAGCTGTCCGCGACCAACATCGACAGCGGTGACATGGGCTGCCCAATGTTGAAGGAGGCAGTCCGTGAATCCCCCTGTTGAGGATCCCAGGTCGAGACAGGACATCCCCGTGGCATCGATACCGAAACCTGTGATGGCTCCCTCAAGTTTGTGCCCCCCCCGCCCGACATAGCGGTCCCTTCCCGTGATCAGGATCTCACTTTGAGGACTGACCTTGGTGCCCGGTTTGTCGGCTATCCGACCTTCCACCGTCACTTGGCCTGCGAGAATGGCCCGTTGGGCTTTTTCGCGGGAATCGAAGTGGCCGGCCTCGTGCAGGTGCTGATCCAAACGAAGGCGGACTGGGACTGTTCCTTTCATCGTTGTTCCTTTCCGAGTGCAAGGAGCTCATGGGGAGATCCGATGAGATGGTGGGGGTTGAGCGCTGCCAGCGCTCTAGGAGAGTTATATCCCCAGGTGACCGCCGCCATTCGAAGCCCGGTTTCTTGAGCTGCCTCGATGTCCCGAGTCTCATCCCCGACATAGAGAACGGTATTCGGAGCGATTTTTTCAGCACGCAGGATTTTTTTCATTTCCCGGCTCTTGCCAAAAAGCTTTGAGGAGGTCCTCACAAAATGAAAGTAGTGGAGGTCGTGCCGTCGCAGAAACTCGGCGACATTGCTTTCGGAATTCGAGGTCAGGATGCCGATGCGGTGACCTTGTCCGTGAAGGGATGAGAGGACCTCCGGCATACCAATGATTGGATTTACCTGATCGATGCGTTCATGAAGGAGTTGAAGTCCCCTTCTTGCGATCGAGGGAACTCTCCACTTGCTGATCCCCAAGTGTCGGATGAACTCTCTTGTTCCCATGGCACGGGCGGCTTCCAGATGTTCCAAGGGAAGTTCCTTGAATCCGAACTCCCGTGCCATGTCATTCAGGATGCCATGAGCCACACTCCTGGTGTCGGCAATGGTCCCGTCAAAATCGAAGAGATACATCTCCGGGCGCTGAAAGGGACCGGCAAGAGGATGAGTCAACCCGTCGATTGAACCCTTCTTTGGAATGCTGTCTGAGGAATCACTCATTCTTTCTCCGAACCGGAGATCATCGCCTCCAATTCGGCAGGCAACGTCATGTCGCCCTTCTGCTTCGACTCCTCGGGTTCGAGTCCGAAGTGCTCTGAAACCAGCTCCTTGATCCGCTGCAGTTCATCAGGCTGCAGGGGAGGGCACTCCGATGTTGCCGCGAATTCGCTTATCTGTTCCGCATTGTAGATATTTGGCAGGACCGAGAGTGTCCTTGGGTCTTCCAGCAACCACTGGATCGCAGCCTGTCCCATAGTGCGGTTCGGCCTCTCGAGGAAACGGAGTTGCTCGATTTTCTTCACACCATTGAGAAGCCAGCTCCGGGGTCGGTGGTTCCGGTGATCATTGGGAGGAAAAACGGTCTCAGCCGTGTACTTTCCTTCGAGCATTCCCGACGAGTGGGGAACTCGGATTAAAAACCTGGTGGGGGCGCCGGTTGCTTCGGCAATTTTATGGAGATCGGAGCCGGGGTGCTGCTCCAGAAGATTGTAGATATGCTGAACGACCTCAGGCTTGCGCCGGGCGATTGCTGTGCCGCCTTCACCGAGCCATCCAATGGCGGGCCCCAAAGCGATCCCTCCGTGGCGGAATTTTCCCTCTGAGCGAAGATCTTCCATTACCTCCCAGAGAGCATCGTCGTTCACCTGATCTTCACGGATGTTGTGAAGTTGAAGGATATCGATGTGATCGGTTCCAAGACGGCCGAGGGCCGACTCGACCGCATGCCGGATCGCCTCGGGACTGAAATTCTGGGGTATTTCCTTCTGACCGCGCCGACCGTCTCCATGGTTTAGGAAGTCGTATCCTACCTTGGTGGCAATAATGACCTTGGAGCGTTCACTCCCCGGGAAGGCTTTTGCAATGAGTTCCTCGCTGCGGCCATTGCTGTAAGTGTCGGCTGCATCGAAGAGATTGATTCCCTGCTCAAGCGCATGACGCATCAATGCCACGGCCTCCTCATCAGTGTAGGTACCCCACCAACCGGTCGAAACGGTCCAGAGGCCGAAACCTACTTCACTGATTTTTAGGTCAGATCCCTGCAGGGTACGATACTTCATAGTTGGTTAACGTTACAGCAGTGAGCTGCGCAATCCAAGTCCCGTCGCATTGGGAATGTGTAGGATGAACTTGGGGAACTTGGAACAGAGTTTGCTTCCTCCCAGGTAGGCTGTGTTAGATTTTAACGATGATGGTGGGCCGAATGTCCCACCGTAACCGATATTCTCTTCCTGCTTTGCTCCAATCCTTTTCACCATCTTCATCACAAATGACATCCACCTCCGACTTCCACTCGAGTATCGATACCTCTGTCCAAGGACTCAAGGCCCTGATCACCAACCAGTTGAATTTTGGTCTGGCCCGCGATCCCAAGACCGCCTCCAAGCGTGACTGGTGGATGGCCACCTCCAAGGCGGTCCAGTGCCTCGTCATTGAGCGCCTGATGGCAACGCAGACCAAGCATAGAAACGGTAACGTGAAGAGGCTTTACTACCTCTCCCTGGAGTTCCTGATGGGTCGCCTCTACATCAATAGCTTCCACAGTGCCGGCGTCTTCGAAAACATGGAACAAGCAATCCGGGAACTCGGTCTTGATCTCAACGAACTCCGCGAGGAGGAGTACGACATGGGGTTGGGTAACGGCGGATTGGGTCGTCTGGCTGCCTGTTTCCTAGATTCCATGGCCACACTCGACCTGCCGGCGATTGGCTATGGCATTCATTACCAATATGGGCTCTTCAAACAGGAGTTCCGCAACGGTTATCAGATCGAGCTTCCCGATGACTGGATGAAGTACGGGACTCCTTGGGAGATCGTTCGTCCCGAGCATACCACCGAAATTGAGCTCTACGGTCAGGTTGAAAATGTCTTCGACGACCTGGGTAACTATGTCCGCAAGTGGACGGATACCAAGAAACTGATCGGCATTCCCTATGACATTCCGATTCCAGGATATGGAACCAACACAGTCAATTTTCTAAGGCTCTGGTCATCCAAGGCTGCTGAGGATTTCAATTTCGAGGCTTTCAACAGCGGCGGTTATGACGAGGCAGTGCGTGATAAAAACGCCAGCGAGATGATCTCCAAGGTCCTTTACCCGAACGACAAGACCGAGAGCGGCAAGGAACTTCGGTTGATCCAGCAGTATTTCTTCGTCGCTTGTTCCCTGAAGGATATCATCCGGCGGTTTCGCAAGAACAACGAGGATTGGAACGAATTTCCGGAAAAAGTCGCCATACAGTTGAACGACACGCACCCCGCCATTGCCGTCGTGGAACTTCAGCGACTCCTTCACGATGTCTATGGTCTGCCATGGAAAAAAGCCTGGGGGATCGTTACCAGGACGTTTGCCTACACGAATCACACGCTTCTTCCCGAAGCCTTGGAAAAATGGAGCGTCGGTCTCTTCCAAAAGGTTCTGCCAAGGCATTTACAGATCATTTTCGCGATCAACAAATTCTTCCTTGAAGAGGTTGAGGCAATGTGGCCCGGTGACGTCGAGATGGTTCGGAAGCTCTCGCTGATCGAAGAAGGGCACTCCCAGATGGTACGCATGGCTAATCTCTCGGTCGTCGGCAGCCATTCCGTCAACGGGGTGGCCGCGCTCCATACCCAACTGCTTAAAAGGGACCTTTTTCCTGAATTCGACGCACTTTATCCCGGGAAATTCAATAATAAGACCAATGGGATCACACCGCGTCGCTGGCTCTTGGCCTGCAATCCTCGACTCAGCAAACTGATCACTTCCAAGATAGGGCGTGGGTGGGAGCGCAATCTTGCCGAACTCAGAGGACTCGAGGAGTACGCCAAGGATCCCGAATTCCAGAAGCAGTTCATGGAGGTCAAGCATGCCAACAAGATCGATCTTGCCGCCATCATCAGGAAGGAATGCGGCATCGAGGTCGATCCCTCGGCACTCTTCGACGTTCAGATCAAGCGTCTTCACGAGTACAAGCGTCAGCACTTGAACCTGCTGCATATCCTGGCCCTCTATCGGCGCCTCTTGCAGAATCCAGGACTGGATCTCTCCCCGAGGGTCTTTATTTTCGGGGCAAAGGCTGCTCCGGGATATGATCTGGCCAAGAACATCATCAAGGCGATCAATGCCATCGGTGCAAAGATCAATGCGGACAAAAGGATCAACGGAAAGCTGAAAATCGTCTTCCTTCCCAACTACCGCGTCTCGCTGGCTCAGAAGATTGTGCCCGCAGCCGATCTCTCCGAGCAGATCTCGACCGCCGGCAAGGAAGCTTCAGGAACGGGCAACATGAAGCTGGCACTCAACGGGGCACTGACCATCGGAACGCTGGATGGAGCGAACGTTGAGATCAGGGAGGAAGTCGGAGATGAGAACATCTTCATTTGCGGCATGACCGTCGATGAGGTCGAGGCACTCTGGAGAAAGGGTTACAACCCGAATGACTTCCTCTCTGCGGATGAGGAATTGAAAGCCGTCGTGGATTGGGTCGGATCCAACTATTTCACCCCTGATGAGTCCCACGGGGTCTTCAACATGTTGCGTGATAACCTTGTCTTCAGTGATCCCTTTCTCTGCCTGCCGGACTTTCGCTCCTACAGCAACGCCCAGGCGCGCGTGGATATCGCCTTCCGTGATAAGTCTCGTTGGGCCGAGATGGCGATCCTAAACACTGCCCGCATGGGCAAGTTCTCAAGCGATCGGACGATCACTGAGTACGCCCGTGACATCTGGCAACTTGATCCTGTGATTGTCTGAAATGTCACGTTACTCGTCACGCTGATGTTCGGTGGATCAGGTTATTCCTTTGACTTGGGTCCTCCTGTTCCTATTGGTTTCACGTGATGTTTTCCAACCAAGGCGAATCAATCACAAACCCGAGTAAATCGCCTGCCAAAGTGGTCATTGTGGGGGCTGGTCTGGCCGGCCTGGCCTGTGCAAGAGGGTTGCAGGAGGCCGGGGTTGATTGGTTGCTACTCGAGTCCGAATCTGATCCAGGAGGGCGTGTCAGGACGCATCTCACCCCGGAGGGGTATCGGATTGACCATGGATTTCAAGTGCTGCTCGACTCTTACCCCACCGCACGACGGTTACTTGATCTGGAGGAACTGAAACCCCGTTATTTTGAAAGCGGTGCCTTGCTAGCCGCTGGGGATGGATGGGAACGCCTGCTTAACCCCCTCCACCACCCCTCTTGGTTCCTTGCGGCCGTGGCTACAAAAGCATTTTCGCTGCGCGAGAAGATCACCCTGGGTTTGTATGCCGGATCCCAACTTCCGCGATCTGATGCCTCCCTTCTTGGCAGGGAGGCTGGTCTCTCGACCATGGGGGAACTTCAGCACCTGGGGCTTGATCATTCGATCACGGAAAAGTTTCTGAGGCCCTTTTTTGGCGGTGTCTTTCTTGATGGCAACCTTGGTAGCGACGCCTCAATTTTTCGCTACGATTTGAAAAAATTCGCGCTTGGACGGGCACTCCTTCCTGCCGAAGGGATGGGCGCCATTCCGAAGCAGTTGGCATCACGCCTTCCCTCGGAGCGTTTGCGCTATGGAGCCAAGGTTGAATCGCTTCAGCGGAATGTGGAGAGGGTATCAGCGGTGAGGCTTGAGAATGGTGAGAAAATTCCCTGCGATCTTTTAGTGATCGCAACCGACGAACGGACATCCCTTCGATTGCTCGGTTCGTCTAACTCAGCAGGACGCCCCTGGATGGAGGTGTCGACCCTTTATTTCACTGGAGATAACCCGCTTTACGAAGGGAGGCTCCTCGTGCTTCCCAAATCGGATTGTGGCTCCCTGGAAAAGAGACGACTCGTCACGCACTTCACTGATCTCACGAACACAGCCCCGGAGTATGCCCCCAAGGGGAAGCGTTTGCTGACAGCAACGATCCTGCATCCGGCCTTGGGGAGTGATGGAGACGATGCGATAGATGACTTGGAAACTCTTCTCACCGGGGTCAGGGCCGAGATAAACGCCCTCCTTCCCTCCTTTGCCGCATGGGAGTTTTTACAAGAAGTCAGGATCCGACAGGCCCTTCCTTCGCAAGCCCCTGGATTCATGAAGTTCCGTCCCGAGAGACGGCCACTCCCCAACCTGTGGCTGACAGGTGATCAGGTTGCTCATGCAAGCATTGACTCAGCCCTTGCCAGCGGGCTCGACACGTCTGAAGAAGTTCTTAATTGTCTCCATCTCCCCTTTTAATCCAACTCGTTTTCCAATGCTCGCCTTCTCCACCAACTGGAATGCAAACCGTCATCATGACGGCAACAAGATCGTGGAGGAAATCATAAGCCTTGGCTTTGAGACGATCGAGTTAGGTCATGGGCTTTCGGTATCCCAGTTGCACGGGATCAGGGAGGCCTACGCAAGGGGAGGGTTCAAGGTGATCAGCGTGCATAATTTCTGCCCGATGCCCGTTGAGATTCTGAACGATAATCCTGACTGTTATGAGTTCACATCCCACCGTCCCGCCGAGAGGGAACGCGCGATCAAGCTCACTCTGCAGTCACTTGCAACGGCCCGGGAGTTCGGTGCCAGTTTCGTGGTGCTTCATCTGGGCCGGATCCTTCCGCTACGCGGGATGACGCGCTCACTTCTCGAAGGATTGCGTGAAAAAGGTGTTGCCGACCGTGACTATAACCGGCTGAAGCTGGATTCGGTCAGAAGGCGGGAGGAGCACGCAAGGGTGTACCTCAACCGAATGAATGCTGCTCTTGAGGTCCTTCTTGAGGAGGCCGTGAAACTGGATATCACCCTTGTGGTTGAGAATCGGAGCAACTATGAGGCTCTGCCAACGGAGAGGGAGTTGCTTGCACTCCTGCAGCGCTTTGATTCCCCCCGGTTGCGGTACTGGCATGATTTCGGTCATGCCCAGATGAGGCATTACCTTGGTCTTCTGGATCATGGGCAATGGTTGACCCAGATCGCTCCCTATACGGTTGGCGCTCATCTTCAGGATGCCACTTGGCCTGACGAGGATCACTTGGTGCCTTTTGAAGGCGAGATTCCCTTCGACCATCTGGTTCCTCTTCTGTCATCATCACTCCCCTACATCCTTGAACTATCTCCCGAGGCCACACCCGCTTCCATCAAGTCGGCTGTGATCCGATGGAAGAACCTCTGTTCTTAATGAATCTCAAAAAAACCATCATGACACTTGTGCAGGCGGGCGTGACGCTCCTGCTCCTCTGGTTGCTCTTTCACGATCCGGTGCGACGTCACCAAATGGTTCAGGCCCTTCACACGGCCAATCTCCTCTGGCTGATTCCCGGTTTCCTTTGTTTCGGCCTGGTCCTGGTTTGCGGTGCTTTCCGCTGGCAACTTCTCATGAAGGTGCAGGGCATCTCCCTCGGATGGTTACGCGTTTGGAAACTCGTCATGATCGGGATGTTTTTCAATCTCTGTCTCCCGGGGGGGGTGGGGGGTGACCTCATCAAGGTATTCTTTGCAATGCGAGAGGCTCCCAAGTCCAAGAGCGCTGTGTTTTTGAGTATCATTGTCGACCGTATCGCTGGGATGTTTGCCCTGATCATCGTTTCCGCAGGGGTCTTTGCCTGGTTCTACAAACCGCTGATGTCCCTGCCAATGATCCGTGCCTTCCTCCTGACCGTTACCATCATTTTTTGCGCCTTCATCAGTCTGATCGCCATGGGACTCATCATCGACCGGTTTCATCTCGCCAAGCGTCTCCCTGCCAAGATGCCGGGCCATGCCGCGATCTTGGATGTTGCCGGGGCCTTTTCCATCTATGCACGCGACTGGAAAGCCGTGGTGGCGGCCATTCTGATCTCCATGCCGTTGAATGCCTTTATCTTCGGTACGGCCATCTTCGCCGCCTTTGCTTTTGTGGGAAATCCCGGAGCCGCCGCCATGTCTTCGGTCATTCCCATCGTCAATACAATCAGTTCCCTGCCGATCAGTTTGGCCGGAATCGGAGTCCGAGAGGGACTCTTCTCCGTGATGCTCAATTCTCTTTACGGAACGCCCGTTGATTTAGCCGTGCTCATTTCAATCACAGGATTTGCCCTGAGCGTTGGATGGGGATTAATCGGTGGAATCATTTACATGACCTACAAGCCTGCAGATGGTGGAAGCGTCTCGATCGGTGAGATGGAGGCTCAGGTGGAAGCGGTCGGGCATCAGATCGAGTCAGAGGAAAACTCCTCTAGCGATCGAGTCTGATCTCCTCAACCGATCATGAAATCGTCCCGATCAACGGAGCGGGTGCTCGATTATTCCATGAGTGTGGATGGAAGAGTGATCTCTCACGCAGAATTTGAACCTGCGAGAAAATTGGAAACTGCCCCGGAAGTATTCGTGCGGATCCATCCCGTGATTCGAGGGGCTTCGAAGGCAACGGAAAAGAGTGCCGGCTTTCGAGAATTCCTCTCCGAGGATCAGCGTTTCGTGCTCAAATCCATCAAGGTTGAGGGGAGCGGAATAGCCAGCCTTCATTACATCAGGTCTCGGAAAAAGAAGGGGCAAAGCTCTTGATGCACACCGAGTCTTCCACACTGATTGATGCGCCTGTCGAGAGGATCTACGCGATGACCTCCGACATTATCCGCTGGCCGGCCTATTTGCCCCACTACCGCTGGGTTCGTTGGTTGGAGGGTGGTCCGGATGAGGGTATTGTTGAGATGGCGGCGATGCGGGGGGCCATTCCCATCAAATGGACCTCCGAGTTTCGGCGCGAACGGGAAAAGCATGAGCTATGGTTCCGTCATCTAAGTGCTTTTACCAAAGGGATGGAGGTCAGGTGGATTTACGAACAGACCGCGGCGGGTGCCTTGATCACGATCGATCACAAACTGAAATTCCGCTGGCCTTTGCTAGCACCGCTTGCGAATCCGATCATCGGCGACTTCATGATCGGTTGGGTGGCTCCCAGAACGCTCTCGACATTTAAAAAATTACTGGAGGTCCAACCATGACAGATCGATCTATCCGGCGCCGTGCCGTTATCACCGGCGTCGGTCCCATCAGTTGCATCGGCATTGGTAGGGAGTCCTTCTGGAGGGGGATCCTTGCTGAAAAAAGCGGCATTGCGCAGCTGACACGCTTCGATCTTGGTGAACTGGAAGCCCGCTCGTCAGGACAAGTCGATGACTTTGAACCACTGAATTATTTTCCAATCAAGATGCTCCGCCGTCTTGACCGGTATGCTCAGTTTGCCGTGGCCAGTGCCCTGCTATCGCTTGAGGACAGCGGATTGACTTATTCTCCTGATCATCCCGATCCCCGCCGTGGAGTCAGCTTTGGAACCGCTCTTGGCGGGATTTCAAATGCTGAGAAAGAACACGATGCCTTTGTGAAAGGAGGGTTCAAGGCGGTCAGTCCTCTTCTCGCACTTCAGGTCTTTGGGGGGTCGGCCCACTCCAATATCGCGATTACATGCGGCTTTCAGGGAGTCGGAACGACGAACTCCAACAGCTGTGCCAGCGGCACCGTGGCACTTGGCGAGGCTCTCCGTTACATCCGCGACGGGATTGCCGACGTGATGATCGCCGGAGCCTCCGAGGCACCTTTGAGCCCTTTGACCTACGGAGCATTTGCCAACATCAGGACCATGAGCGAGGCTGACCCCTCTGTCTCGTGCAGGCCATTCGACCTGAATCGGGATGGCTTTGTCATGGGTGAGGGTGCGGCCTCATTAGTCGTTGAGGAGTACGAACACGCCAAGGCACGATGTGCCCGGATCTATGGGGAGATCTTGGGCTTCTCCCACAATAATGACGCCTATCACATGACTTCTCCCCATCCGAATGGAGAGCCCACGATCAGGGCCATGAAGGATGCGCTTATCGATGCGGAGACGAATCCGGAAGAAATCGACTACATCAATGCCCACGGCAGTTCCACCAAAATCAATGATTTCAACGAGGCTCGCTGCATCCACGAAGTCTTCGGCGCGAGTACTCCCTCGATTCCCGTCAGCGGTACCAAGGCTTACACGGCACATCCGCTTGGAGCCACGGGTGCGCTGGAGGCCGTTATCTGCTGCCTTGCGATGTCGGAGGGATATCTGCCGCCGACCCTTCACCACGAGACCCCTGATCCCGAATGTGCGCTGGATGTGATTCCCAATTACGGGCGCGAGACAAGACCGAGCAAGATTCTTTCCAACTCTTTTGGTTTTGGAGGAATTAACTCGTGCCTGATTCTCGGCAGTGTCTAAAAGGGAAGGATGGTGAGGGGAATGACTGCAACTCTCACCGATTTTGTTTCAAAAAATTCAAAATATTTTGAAGGGCGATCTTTCCCTTTTCCTCAACGGCTTCTTTGGTATTAAAGCCGATATGGGGTGTGGCGATGAGATTGGGAGCTGTTAGCAGGGGGTAATTCGCCGGAAGTGGAGGCTCGACATCAAATACATCGACTGCCGCACCTGCAATGATGCCCTTTTCTAAGGACTGAAAGAGGGCCTTGCTATCGATGATAGGCCCTCTTGCTGTGTTGATGATAAAGGCAGTCGGCTTCATCTGCTTCAGACGTGCCTCATTCACAAGCCCGCGTGTTTCCTCAACGAGTGGTACATGGAGCGACACGAAGTCCGATTGGTCAAATAGCTCATTCAAAGGGGTCCCGCTTCCACGGTTGTGTGACAGGACTTTCATCCCAAAGGCAGTTGCCAATCTTGCCACCTCATTGCCAATCGCTCCCAATCCGATAATGCCGAGGACCTTTCCCTTGAGTTCCGTTCCCGTGCTGGTGATGCCGCCATGACTGATTTTCGTGGCATTGGTCAACATGTTTCGCGCTAACGCAATCATGAGCCCGATCACGAGTTCGGCCACTGCGGTCTTGGCATAACCGGAGGCGTTTTTAACCGTGATCTTACGTTCGCGCACGCTGGTGGCATCGATTTGATCAATGCCCGTGAAGGCCACGGAGATGAATTTCAGCACTGGGAGATTTGCAATGATCGTTGCAGGTAACAAGCGATTGCTGATGGCAATGATTTCAGCATCCTTTGCCGCATCAATGACCTGTTCATCCGTCCATTTCCGGGAATCAACCTCCGTGACGTGGTGACCGGCGAGCTGCTTTTGGCACTCTTCCAGACTGATGCCGATCGGCTCAAG
>Ga0007833_1000073_pt1 | contig 20032 bp, 15 predicted proteins | sample CryBogCBE25Jul07_FD_71204 | JGI IMG/M metagenome (GOLD analysis project Ga0007833, IMG submission 71204) | Freshwater microbial communities from Crystal Bog, Wisconsin, USA - CBE25Jul07 | ecosystem: Environmental > Aquatic > Freshwater > Lake | place: Crystal Bog, Wisconsin, USA | collected...
TGCGCCGTATCCTGATGTGGGAAGGATATCCCTACCACCCCCTGCGCAAGGAGTTCCCGCTTGAGGGAATCCCGACAGACGTGCCCGATGTGGCATTCACCGAGGCGGCGCCTCTGGCCGGAGGTCCCTTCGTGACGATCCCAACTGATGGTAATACCGAGGTGCGCGAGCCACGCGCCCGGCATGCGGGAGATATTCCGACCACCGCAACCTTCATCGCGGAGCCTTGATCGCCGCAGAGCCCGCATTTCGCGAATATCTTTCGCGCCTTTCCGAGCAGAAGAGCGTGGCTCTCGACACGGAAGCAGACAGTCTTCACTGCTACTTCGAGAAGCTCTGCCTAATCCAGAGTGGATGGGGTGAAGAGCCGCAGACGGGTCTTGCGGAGGACCTTCGGCTCATCGATCCCCTGGCCGGGCTGCCCTTGGAAGAATTCTTCAGCGCCTTGCGCGGAAAGCGGATTCTATTTCATGACGCCGACTACGATCTTCGCCTTCTCCGTCGCTCCGGTGAATTTCCCGATGAGGATATCTTCGATACGATGATCGCCGCGAGGCTCTGCGGGGAGCCCCAACTCGGCCTTGCCGGCCTGGTGGAAAAATATTTCGGCATCACCCTCTCCAAAGCCTCCCGCAAGGCCAACTGGGCGCAACGACCACTCTCTGATCAGATGGTCGAGTATGCGCTTAACGACGTCCGCTACCTTCCCCAGCTTGCCAGCATCCTTGAGGCCCGTCTCGAGGAACTGAATCGACTCGAGTGGTATCGCCAGTCAAGGGACAGGATGGTGAGGGGAACCAGGGAGACGCGTCAACGGGACGAGGAGAATCTCTGGCGCATCACGGGGTATGCCATGCTCGACCAACGGGGGTGGGCGGTGCTGCGTGCCCTCTGGCACTGGCGTGACTCGGAGGCACGCCTCTGGGATCGCCCCGCTTTCCATGTCCTCTCGAATGAGAATCTTCTGAAGTTGGCCGGAGACGCCGCACGTGGTGGCCGTTTCTCCCGTCCTCGGTTGCCGCAACAGCGCGCCGACAGGATGGAGGAAGCCCTGACCTCAGCTTTGAATTTACCGGAAGCAGAATGGCCTCAAGTCATCCGTGGGGTGAGGATCCGCTCCACCAAGGAGCAGGTCGATCGCTTTAACAAACTCCGGGATCATCGCGATAAAGTGGCACGTGATATCGATCTGGATCCCTCGATTCTTGCTCCGAAGGCCTCCTTGGAAGCTGTTGCTGCAGATCCGAAGGCACCCGTTCTCCTTCCATGGCAACGTGAACTGCTCGGCCTCGAGGCGATCCCTGAATCTCACGAGTCAGCGACTGCCTCTGTTGAGGCCGCTTAACCTCATCCATCGCATGAGCACTCCCGGATCCGGGGAAAATGATATCATTCAGATCGCACTGAAGGAGGATCTCGGTGAGGCCGGCGATGTCACGACGAAGGCCTTCATTCCGAGTGACTCGAAGTCGCATGGTCGGATCGTCGCCCGCTCACGATGCATCGTGTCCGGCGTGTCCGTGGCCCGTGAGGTCTTCTTGCGGGTTGATCCCAATCTTGAGGTTACCCCTCGATGCTCGGAAGGAGATTGCTTGGAGGAGGGTGGGACTTTGATCGAGGTGAGTGGTTCCACACGATCGATTTTATCCGCTGAACGGACAGCCCTTAATTTTCTGGCGCATCTTTGTGGGATCGCCACGCTTTCCCGTCGCTATGCCGATGTGGTTCGAGATACGAAGGTACGACTTCTCGATACGCGAAAGACGACGCCTGGATGGCGTCAACTTGAGAAGGATGCCGTGAAGGCTGGCGGATGTGTCAATCATCGGATGGGACTATATGATGCTGTTCTGGTGAAGGATAACCACCTCGCCGCCTTGGGTGATCTTGTGTTGCTACCTCCCGTGATCACTCTCATCAGGGCGGAGAACCCCGAACTGGCAATCGAGATCGAAGCCGACACGCTGGAGCAGGTGGAACAACTCTTGGGAATGAGTGGCATCGATGTCATCCTTCTCGACAACATGGCCCCGGAGATGATGCGTCGGGCTGTGGAGTTGCGCGCCAGGATGGCTCCAAATGTTCTTCTGGAGGCAAGTGGTGGCGTTACCCTGGAGTCTCTCCGTTCGATTGCCGAGACCGGCGTGGATCGGGTCTCGGTGGGTGCTCTCACCCATTCTGTCTCAAACGCCGACCTGTCACTGGATCTGGTTTCCGCTGATCATGTCTCCTGACGTTTTTCCTCCTCTGGAGGCTGGGATCCTGAGTGCCTGCTCTCCTTGGGGAGCTCGCGTTACGGTGATGAAAGAGACGACTTCCAGCAATGACGAGATGCTTCAGTTAGGCGAATCAGGATCACCGAATGGATCGCTTCTCTTCGCGGAACGCCAGACGGCGGGGAGGGGGCAGTTTCGCCGTCCTTGGTCCACGACCCCGGGGGTGGGGCTTTCGTTTTCATTGCTCCTGCGCCTAGAGATAAATGACGCCACGATCCCTTCGCTTTCGACCTTTGCAGCTGTTGCCATCGCGGAGACAGTCCGGGAACTTGCGATCACGGATTGTGTAATCAAGGCGCCCAACGATGTCCTGATACGAGGGAAGAAGGTGGCCGGTGTTTTGGTGGAGACACGGGGTGGAAAATCACCGTTTGCCGTGGTTGGAATCGGGCTCAATGTGAACCATGCAGTGGAAGACTTTCCCATGGAGTTACGGGATCGGGCCGGATCACTTGCCATGTCATCCGGAGACCTCTTGGATCGAACCCATGTCGCCTCACTACTCTTAAAATCACTTTGGTATCATGAACAACTCATGAGAAACAATCCGGAATTGCTGATACAAAAGTTCCAACAACTGATGATGACGAAGCCCTCTCATCTTGTGTCATGAAACCATTTGATATGCACTCCCCGGTCCTGGCGATCGAGTCATCCTGCGATGAGACAGCGGCAGCCATCCTGAGACCGCCGGGCGTGATCCTGTCGAGCCTGGTGGCCTCGCAGGCGGAGGAGCACGCCCGTTTCGGGGGGGTCGTGCCCGAGGTGGCCTCACGCAATCATCTCATGGCGGTTGATCCCTTGGTGCGTCGTGCCCTGCAGTTGGGAGGTGTGGCTCCCTACGATCTCGGTGCTGTGGCGGCGACTTCCGGCCCCGGTCTTGCTCCCGCGCTTCTTGTGGGAGCCTCTTATGCCAAGGGATTCGCTCTGGCACTTGGAATCCCCTACCTGGCACTCAACCATCTGGAGGGGCATCTCTTGTCTCCCTTCATGGGTGAGGAAGAGATTCCTCACCATATCGCCTTGCTGGTGAGCGGGGGGCACACCCAACTCACCGAGGTCTGGAAGGCGGGTAGTTATGATGTTTTGGGGCGTACCCTGGACGATGCCGCCGGTGAGGCCTTTGACAAAGTGGCCAAACTGTTGGGCTTGCCCTACCCGGGTGGGGTTGAGATCGACAGGCTCGCATCGCAAGGGGACCCCTCGAGGTATGACTTTCCTCGGGCACTCATGGAGCGCGGCAATCTTGACTTCAGTTTCAGCGGTTTGAAGACCTCGGTACGGTACTTTTTGGAGAAAAATCCCGCACTGACGCAATCCTCACAGGGTTTGGCCGATCTCTGTGCCTCTGTCAGGCATGCCATCGTGGGGGTCTTGCTCGAAAAAACGGCGAGGGCTGTCGAAGTGTCGGGCTTATCCCAAGTAGCTGTTTCGGGGGGGGTTGCCGCCAATCAGGCACTGCGAGCAGGACTTCAGGAACTCTGTTCAGTTAAGGGCTGGCGTCTCCATCTGCCAGCTCCTGAACTCACCACGGACAACGCCGCGATGATGGCCTTCGCTGCCATGCATCACCTCCGGATGGGAAAATCGAGTCCCTTGGGTTTGGAAATTTCTCCCCAGTGGAGGGTTGGGGGAGTGGCTGAAACGGTGTGACTTGGAAATTTATCATTGCAAGGCAATGCTGCTTGGATGAAAGGAAGGTGATGAAATCACCTCGCCCACTCATTTTCCTCTTCGCATTTCTACTAGTAGCGGCGGTTCCCGTCTATGCCGGAGGGTGGGGCGATGACTACAAGGCGGCTTTGGCCGATGGTGCTAAGCAGAACAAAAACATCCTCCTGGATTTCACGGGAAGCGACTGGTGTGGATGGTGCATCAAGCTCAAGAAGGAGACCTTTAACCAGCCGGCTTTCAAGGATTTTGCGGATAAGAACCTGGTGCTCGTCGAGGTTGACTTTCCACAGGGCAAGACGCTTCCGCCAGCGGTCAAGAAACAGAACGATCAACTTCAGGAGCAGTATCAGGTGCAGGGATTTCCCACGCTGGTCCTGCTTGATCCTCAGGGAAAAATCATCAAGCAGCAGAGCGGATATATCCCGGGTGGCCCCAAGGGTTTTATTGACTGGGTTAATGCCCCGAAATAAAAGGCCTTCGCCGGTAGAGTCGGCTCGTATTGAGCTCTTGCTTAAAGAGCTTAGGGTTCTCGATTACTGCTGCTGAGAGAATCCCTTCAGGGCACATAAAAGGAGGGGCGGTAAACCGCGCCCTCCTTTCTATGGTGGGATCGTTTGAAGCGAATCAGATGGTCCGCAGTTGGATGGAATCGAATTTTTCCTCTCCTTCGATGATGTCGCTCATGACAATGAGTTGCTCTCCCTTTTTCAGGAGTCCCCGGGAAATCAAGAGCTCCTCGGCCTTCTTGACCGATTCCTCCGGAGTCTTTCCGAACGGCATGACCAAGGGTAGCGTTCCCCAGTTCAGGGTGAGGTGGCCTGCCGTGACTGTGGACGGGGTGATGGCGTAGATTGTCGCATGCTCGGGACGGATGTGGCTGGTGTAATCAGCCATGTGTCCGTGACGGGTCAGAACGGCAAGAGAGGCTTTGGCAAAGGAATTGGCCAGCACAACACCGGAATGGGCCGTCTTCTGACGGGGATTGATGAGGGAGGTCTGCTCGGCGAAGTGGGCGCTGCCGCTCCGCTCGATCCGTCTGGCGATCCTGTCGAGGACCTTGACGCACTCAACCGGGTATTTGCCGACGGTTGTTTCACCGCTGAGCATGATCGCATCAGCCTGTTCGAAGACAGCATTGGCGACGTCGGTGACCTCGGCGCGGGTGGGTACCGGATTCTCAATCATCGACTCAAGCATGTGGGTGGCCACGATGACCTGTCTGCCGATCTTGAGGGCGCTCTTAAGGATCTTGCGCTGGATGATGGGAAGCTCTTCCATCGGGCACTCGATTCCAAGATCGCCTCGGGCGATCATGACGGCGTCGGTCTCCCTGATGATGTCGTCGATGATCTTCACGGCACTTTGATCCTCGATCTTCGCAATGACGCGGGCCTGGCTACCATGCTCGGCAAGAACACGACGCATTTCGACCACATCGGAGGGTTCGCGGCAGAAGCTAAGAGCCGCAAAATCGATGCCGACCTCGGCACCCACGGCGATGTCTGCGAGATCCTTCTCGGTGAGGGGGGGCAGATTGACCTTCACCCCAGGCAGGTTGATGTGGCGGCGGGAACCGAGTTCACCGGGAGTGAGCACCTCGCAACGGATCCTGTTATTGAGCTTGGAAAGAACCTTGAGATGAATGACCCCGTTATCGACAAGGACGGTATCTCCCTCGTGAATGTCGTCGATCAGGCCGTCGTAGTTGACGTTGACGGAGTAAAGCTCCTCACTTCGTGCCCCACGAACCGTGAACTCCATGATGTCGCCAACCTTGAGGGGCAGCTTGGTGGGGAGGTCTCCTGTGCGAACAGCTGGTCCCTGTGTATCGAGAAGGATGCCCACGGGCATGTCCAACTCCGCTGCAATGGCGCGGATGGTCGGGACGATCTTACGAACCCAGTCATGCTGGGCGTGGCTCATGTTGAGGCGGAAGATATTCGCTCCCGCGAGGATCATCTCGCGAAGACGTTCGGGAGATTCCGTGGCCGGGCCGAGGGTACAGATGATTTTTGTTTTGCGCAGTGTTGTGGTCATGGGAAATTGGTGGACGGATTATTGGATTCGATCAGCGGAATTTCAATCCGCAGGCCAACGATACAATCAGACACTGAGCTCCTTGAAAAGGCCGCTTACAGCCCTTTTTTAGGAACAAAGAAATCGGGGCGCTGGAAAGGCGGTAATAATCCAAGCTTCTTGGGCCTGCGGGTTCTTCTCTCGGGGATCAGCTGGTTGAGAAAGCAGTATTCGGAAAGTGCCGCCGTGATTTCCCGGGCCGTGCGATTCTGGTCGATCGAGAGTCCGGAAAGTGAGGCTCCGCCAGCATTAACGACGGCGCCGGTCACGAAGAGGGGGGCTGCGGGCGAAAAAGCACCCACGGCACCGGGAGGCATGCCAGATCCTCCGGTGCTCATCAGGGTGATGAACGGGGCGGGTTTCTTAACGGAAAGATCCAAAACTTTCACAGAAGTCTCCAATTTCGTGCCGCCGGCCCCAAAGCCAATCAATGCCCTTAGCAGGCGACTTCCTTGATTGACCCGGTCATATTCGCCCTTCACGAGCCAGTAATTGCCGCGAGGCATCTTTTCATCTTCAGCAAGAATCTCAGCTGGCGCCAGATACTTGCTCATTTGTTGAACGAGGTTCTGTGCCAGGGCCAACCGTTCGTTTTTCACAAAGGTCTCAAGATCGTTCTTACTCCGATCGACTCGGAAATTCTCAAGCGGCGCCGAGAATTCCTGCACATAGATTTTAGACGGCAGTTTTTTTGGGGGGGTGCCCTTCGCGGTGATATTACCGATACTCACAGAGGCGCAGCCACCCATGGAAAGAATTAGTGCGAGTCCAAGCAACCCCGTAAATAGCGGGATATTCGAAAAGAAGTGCTGATGATTGCGATGCAAGGAGATTGAATTTGCTCGCGAATAGAGTGTTGTCCATGAAAAAAAGAGAAAGATGCCGTTGATGACACCAACTCAAGCCGGTCTTTCCGGGCCTCTTCTGATGGTGCCTTTTATTCTCCAGTTGGCGGCCATTGCGCTGATGCCCTTTCTGGCTCACCACTGGTGGGAACGCCATTACCCAAAGGTGTCGGTGGTGCTAGGCGGCATCATTGTAATCTACTACCTACTCGTTCTTCATGCCGGGACGCGTCTCCTTGAGGCCCTGCACGAGTACGCAAGCTTCATCATTCTTCTGGCCTCACTCTTCATTGCCGCGGGAGGCATTCATATTACCGTCAAAGGAGAGGCTAATCCCCGGCGGAATCTGCTTTTTCTCTTCATCGGGGCATTCCTGGCTAACCTGATCGGAACCACCGGGGCGTCCATGCTCCTCATTCGTCCTTGGATACGAATGAACAGGTATCGGATAACGGGATTTCATACCGTTTTCTTTATCTTCTTAATTTCGAACGTCGGTGGAGCCCTGACCCCGATCGGAGACCCCCCGCTTTTCTTGGGATTCCTGAAGGGGGTTCCCTTTTGGTGGACGCTTGAGCATCTCTGGAGGCCGTGGCTTCTTGTGGTAGGCCTTTTAGGGGCCACCTTTTACCTGATCGACAGGGGGAATTTTCTGCGAGCCTCCCGTTCTGTTCGTGACAAAGAGACCTCTGACGAAAAATGGGGCATCAAGGGCCTTGCGAATCTTGTTCCCTTGGGTGTCATCCTCCTTGGGGTTTTCCTTCCCTCACCATGGCGTGAGATCGTCATGACTGGTGCGACCGTTCTCTCATGGTGCATTACTCCCCGCCAAATCCACAAGATGAATGACTTCTCACTCGCTCCGATCCGGGAGGTTGCGTGGCTCTTCCTTGGGATCTTCGCCACGATGATCCCGGCGCTGGATTATCTCGAGCATCATGCAACGGCCCTGGCCTCCTCCTTTGGGATGGGTGCGCTTCACTTCTACTATTGCACCGGGGTCCTCTCCTCCGTTCTCGACAATGCGCCAACCTACCTCGCTTTTCTTTCCGTGGAACTAGGACTGCAGGGTGGCACGCTCGGAAATCCCCAGGATGTTCTAAGAGTGGCGACCCAAGACCCCGCACATCTCATCGCCATCTCCTTGGGTGCTGTTTTCTTCGGTGCAATGACCTATATCGGTAACGGCCCGAACTTCATGGTCAAGAGCATCGTCTCGGCATCGGGGGCCACGACCCCCGGATTCTTTGGCTATATCCTCCGATATGCGCTGCCGATCCTGCTACCTGTGCTAGCTCTGGCAGGTTGGTTGTTTCTCAGATAGTCTGTCAGGATGTTCACAGGACTTGTTGAATCCATGGGAGTCGTCGGATCGCTTGAGAAGCGGGGTGATGCGGCGCGACTGACTCTGCAGACTTCACTGGCGGGAATGCTTGCCAGAGGGGAGAGTCTGGCTGTCAACGGGTGCTGTCTCACCGTGACAGATAAAGATGAGAAGGAAGTTCATTTTGACCTCCTTGTGGAGACCCTGAACAGAACCAATCTAGGAGCCCTTACCACGGCTGCGCGCGTGAATCTCGAGAGGGCTCTTCGTGCTGATGGACGCTTCGGGGGGCACTTCGTCCAGGGGCATATCGATACAACGGCCGAGATCATTCAAGTCGATGCCAAGGGGGAGGATCTTAGCCTTGTGATCCGGTTGCCATCCGGTGGCTCACGCTACTTTATCGAAAAAGGATCGGTCGCAGTGAATGGAGTTTCGCTCACCGTGGCGTCGCTTGACGAAGATAGCTTCGGACTCTGGATTATTCCTCACACGCTACGGGAAACGAATCTTGGTGACCTGAAGACCGGTGACCGCGTGAATCTGGAGTACGACATGCTCTCAAAATATGCCGCAAGGCAGTTTGGGAACAAGGAGTAGGGTCTCAGTGTATCGATTCTGATCCAATGGTCTTCCAACCACCCCGATAACAGACTGATTCGCCATGCTAAGGATCGCCTTGCTTATGCTCTTTCGTGACAAGGCCAAGTACATGATGCTGATCGTTGGGTTGACGTTTTGCTCGTTACTGATGACCCAACAGGCGTCTGTCTTCTGCGGTCTCATGCTGTGGACTTCCGCGACCGTCCGCAACATAGGGGCCAAGGTCTGGGTCTTTGATGCCAAGGTGGAGCAGGTCAACGAGGTGATCCCTCTCCGCGAAATCGAGGTCACTAGGGTGCGTGGGGTGGCCGGAGTCGAGTGGGCTGTCCCCCTTTATGTCGGCATCGAGCAGGCCCGACTGAGCGACGGATCCTTCCAGAATGTTCAATTGGTGGGCCTTGATACAGCAACGTTTGTTGGGCGACCAATGGAGATCACCAAGGGGAGAATCGAGGACCTACGTCTCCCAGATGCCGTTATTATCGATCAGGTTGGCGTTGATAAATTCCATAAAAAGGGAATCACAATCGATATAGGCACCACTTTCGAGATCAACGACAAGACAGCCCGGGTGGTCGCCCTCTGCCATGCCAATCGTAGCTTCCTCGGACAACCCTATGTCTATACCACTTATGACCGGGCACTTCAGTTTGCGAAGCCCCAGCGGAAAATGATGAGCTGCGTGTTAGCCGAACCAAAGCCCGGTGTCACAGCGACGGAACTTGCAGTTCGTATCAGCAGGCTGCCAGGCCTGCAGGCATATGAAAGGGACGATCTGTTCTGGGATACGATCTGGTGGTACATTAAGAACACTGGAATCCCGATCTCCTTCGGCACGGTTGTGCTGATGGGGGTGATTGTCGGAATAGCGATCGCTGGCCAGACCTTTTACCTTTTTATCTTGGATAATCTTCGCTACTTGGCCGCGCTCAAGGCGATGGGAGCACGCATGCCGATCCTGGCCGCCATGGTTTTTCTTCAGTCATTTTCCGTCGGTTTTGTCGGCTTCGGTCTTGGCGTTGGACTGACGTCGATCTTCGGATACAAGGTCCTCAAAACTGAGCAGCCGCCTTTTTTCATGCCGTGGCAGGTGCCGGTCTTTGTGGCCGTGATCATTATCCTCATTTGCTGTTTCTCGGCAGCAATCGGTCTTCGTCAGATTGCGAAGCTTGAGCCTGCCGTCGTCTTCAAATGAGTCCTCACGATGCATTAAAAACGGGACCGGATACAGTGGCTGTGGCAGTCCGCGATGTGACGAAGAGTTTTCCCAACGGCGATGCTGCCACCTATGCCCTGCGTGACGTTTCCTTCGAGGCGCGTTGCGGGGAACTCACAATGATCGTCGGACCCTCGGGTTGCGGGAAGACGACCCTGCTCAGCGTGATCTGCGGAACTTTGGGGATAGACTCGGGCAGTATCCAGGTTTTTGGCAAAACCCTGGGCACCATGAGTGCCTCGGAGGTGACTGGATTCCGCAGTAAAAACGTGGGATTCATCTTTCAGCAGTTCAACCTCATACCCACCCTCACCGTCGTTGAGAATGTCTCCATTCCGCTTATCTTGCAGGGGTGGAACTACCGTCAAGCCGAGGAAAAGGCCGCCACGATCCTTCAAGATGTGGGCCTTGGGGAGCGTCTTCGATCTTTTCCAAAACAGCTCTCGGGGGGGCAGCAGCAGCGCGTCGCCATCTCCCGTGCCTTGGTCCACGACCCCAAACTCATCATCTGCGACGAACCGACGGCCTCACTGGATGCCAAGACCGGTCACCACGCGTTGGAACTTCTCAAGAAAAGCGCCTGTGCTCCTGACCGCTGCGTGATCGTGGTCACGCATGACAGTCGAATTTTTTCCTTCGCAGATTGGATCGCGGAGATGGAAGATGGCCGTGTTGTAAAGAGCTGTTCCGCCTCCCAATATCATCATGCTTAAACGTTTCAGTATCTTTTTGGCCCTTGCGGGAATCATCGCCGTGACACTCCTCGTGCTCCGACTGAAAAAGCCGGAGCCGGCACCGACTCCGCTGGTCGAACCCTCGCGCGCCCCCTTTGCCGACTCCATCGGCGCACGGGGAATCGTCGAGGGGATCAATGAGAATGTGCGTATCGCCCCACTGCTTCCCGGTCTGATCGACCAAGTATTCGTTAGGGTCGGAGACCGGGTTAAGACTGGTGATCCCCTGTTTCGCCAGGACAGGCGTGATGCCGAAGCAAGAATAGCCAATCAAAAAGCGCAGGTCGGCTTGCTGGAAGCCAAGGTCAACGAGGCACAGGTCACACTGGCCGACCGTCAGGATAGCTTCAGGAGAACAGACCAACTTCGCAGCAAGGATGTTTCGAGTGAGGATGATCTCCAGAGGAAATACTATGCCGTGCGTTCAGCAGAGACAGCACTTGCCACCACCAAAGCCGATCTGGAACTTGCCAAGGCCCAACTGACCCAAGCCAATGTGAACCTTGATCTCCTGACCGTGCGTGCCCCGCGCGACGGGGATGTGCTCAAGGTGGATCTGCGGGCTGGCGAGTATGCCGCCGTGCCGCCCTCAGATCTGAACAATCCCTCCCTTCTGCTTGGTGAAACAAGACAGCTTCAACTCCGTGCCGACGTGGATGAAGACAGTGCCTCACGCGTGACAGCCGGAGCACCTGCCGTCGCCTTCATCAAGGGAATGCGCTCCGACCCGATTCCGCTGCGATTCGTCAGGATCGAACCCTATGTGACGACCAAGAAGTCATTGACGGGGGATAGTACGGAGCGCGTCGATACCCGGGTGCTCCAGGTCATCTACCAGTTTGATCAGAGTAAGGTTCCGGTTTACGTAGGCCAGCAGATGGATGTCTTTATTGAGGGCAAGGGACTCAGTCCGGAAAATCCTGAACATGGAAGCGGCCAGATAAGAAAGCTCCCAGCATCTCATTAGTCCCGGCGCGACTGGTTCCCGAGTAACAAACCTTAGCTGTGGAGATAGGAAAAATCCTTTCACTTATTCATCTGGCAATTTTCGAAAGAAAGCGGAGATTTCACCTATGAAATCCTCATTCCTCCTTTCCATTTTTTCTGCGGTTGTATTCGCTCAAGTGGTGACTGCAGAACCAACCCCCTCTCCCGTGCCTCAAAAAACTGCCACAGCTGTCTTTGGTGGGGGATGCTTTTGGTGCCTCGATGCCGTCTTTCAAAACGTTCCTGGCATCATCAAGATTACATCGGGATTCGCGGGTGGCACCACCCCCAATCCTTCCTACGAGCAAGTCTGCACGGGACGGACCGGCCACGCCGAAGTGATCCAGATCACTTATGATCCAAGTAAGGTAAGCTACAACTATCTGGTGGATCTTTTCTGGAAGGCTCATGATCCGACCACACTGAACAGGCAGGGTGCTGATATTGGAACCCAATATCGATCGATTATCCTGACATCGAGCCCTGAAGAAACAGCTCAAGCGGAAGCTTCCAAGAAAAAAGCCCAATCCTTGTTTCCCGACCCCATCGTGACGGAGATAAAACCTTTCACAGCCTTTTACCCGGCTGAAGATTATCATCAGGACTACTACAGCAATAATAAGGAGGCGCCTTATTGCCGTGCGGTGATCGCTCCGAAACTTAAGAAATTGGGGCTTCCTGAATAATGATCAGGCAGGCCGCTTGATAAGCTCTTTGATCCAAGTTTGGTATTCGGAGCGATTTGCTCTGGTTTTCAGAAAAGCCTGCAACTTTCGCACGCTTCGGATGTTCATAGCGATTAACTACTTGATTCCCCCAACAACGATGAACCGACGCACTACTGCACTCCTGGCTTTTCTAATATTCCCAATAATGGCATTCACGTTGAGGGCAGATCAGTCTCTGGACAAGCAGGTCTCCATCAAGAAGCCGAACATCATTTTTATCCTCGCTGATGACCTTGGTATCGGCAACCTGAGTTGCTACGGATCGGATCAGTTCAAGACGCCCCACATCGATGCCCTTGCCAAGGGAGGAACACTTTTCGAGCACTGCTACGCATCGCCCCTTTGCGGTCCTTCCCGAGCTCTCTTAATGACCGGGAGGTATGCCTACCACACCGGTATGACTGGCAACGATAGCGGCAAGCTTCTGAAACCTGCCAACGAAACGATGATTCCAAAGGTGCTCAAGTCGGCGGGATATGCCACGGCCATGTGCGGCAAATGGAATCAACTTCCTCTGCAACCCAGTGATTGGGGCTTCGACGATTACCTTCGTTTCCAAGCAAGTGGCAAGTACTGGAACACCCAGCATGGAGCCGAAACCTACACGCTCAATGGGCGGGAGGTTCCCCTCTGTGATAAAGAATACCTCCCCGACAGGATGCAGAAATTTGTTTTCGATTTTGTCAACCGGCACAAGGACGGCCCCTTCTATGTCTATTATGCCATGTCCCATGTCCACGAGCAGATCCTGCCCACGCCGGACAGTGCTCCCGATAGCAAGGACCTCTATGGTGACAACATCGCCTACATGGACAAGTTGGTCGGGAATCTTATTGCTGAGTTGGACAGGCTTGGGATCAGGGATAATACACTCATTTTCTTTGCAGGCGACAATGGAACGGCCCATCCCTACGCGGACCGATCAACCATTCATGGCAAGCCTCTTTCCGGTCATAAAGCCACGATGCTGGAGTGTGGAGCTCTGGTGCCTTGTATCGCCAACTGGCCTGGAGAAATCCCAGCTGATCGTATTTCCAAAAGCCTCATCAACCTGACCGATTTCTTCCCTACGATTGCCGATATTGCGGGAGCCAAATTGCCCGATAGTCTTGTTGTTGATGGCACGGGGTTTGCACCCCAGTTGCTCGGTAAGAACGAGCAATGGCCTCGCGAATGGATCTTCGTTGAGCTTGGCAAGCATTGGTATGATCGGGATATGGGGTGGAAGTTGAATGAGGCCAGCGAGCTGTTTGACATGAAGAATGCCCCATTTGAGGAGACCAAGGTGCCAGCCGATACAAAAGACGAGGTTGCCATCGATGAACGGAAGAAACTTCAAGGAGTGCTCGACCAATTGAATCCGGTAGGCGGTATTGTCGATCCGGGTGACGGATCAGGAAGTCACGCGCATACACCGGAACAGAAAGCTGCCAAAAAGGCTCGAAAAGCGGCTCAAAGCAATCCGGCCATCGGAGCCTCCGCAGATGTTTCAGATAAAACGGCCAGGAAGGCTAAAAAAGCCGCTAAAATGACCGGACAAACGAACTCAATGAGCAACGACAGCGAGAACGCCAACGAGATTAATGAGTAGTGAGTTATAAGCTTAAAAGTCCGATTGACGGACTCTCCTCTCTTTCATAACGTAAACGACTCAAGTTTTTGCGCGGTTAGCTCAGCGGTAGAGCACTACACTGACACTGTAGGGGTCGGCAGTTCGAACCTGCCATCGCGCACCATTTTTAACGATTGGGTTCCAGTATAGAGAGAAGAGATAGCCCCAAGGATGGATTTTTATCATCATGTCTACTGCAACCAAGCCTTTAGTCTGTAGAACCACTTGGGACCTATGGAAGCGTTGGTTGAGAGGGAAATGACTTGGTTTGATCCAAGGATGTTGGAGTAACCAGAGACGGGGGCCCAAGAGGCATTGGTGAGGTTGGTGGTGGCCTCCAGATTGTAGTAGCGCACGAGTCCCGCATATCCGACTCCTGATCCAGCAGCACGGGCGAGGAAGGAGAGAGTCAGGGTATTGCTTCCCGAATTGGAGATGGAGAGCAGGGGAACCGTGACAGGTTGGGTTGGATCGACGCCGAAGGTATAGGCTTGAAGGTTGTTAAGGCCGATCCCGTAGGGGGAGGCAGTGTCTGAGGCATTGCCACTGTTGCTACTGGTGCCGTAGGTGGACTGACGCCATGAGGAGACTGGATCATAGATCGTCAGGGAGGATGTGGTGCTGACGGAGTTCCAGTTGGAGTTGACGGTATCCGCAGAGATGGTGCCCACCACGGAGTAATTTCCTGCAGCGTTTGGGGCGTTCTGGGAGCCGTTGTAGGTGATCGAGTATGGCATCCAGTCGGGGGTAACGGAGGCATTAAAGCTCCAAGGAGAGCCGTTGTAGGGGTTATTCGAGCTCCCCGAGAGTGAGATAAGGGGGGTGAGTTGAGAAATGGTCAAGGTGCCGGCTCCCGAGCCATTGTAGATGGAGTTGGTGGTGAGGGCGTTGACCAAGTAAGTGCCTGCATTGGTGGGAGCGCTGGAAGATGCCGGGTAAATCGTGGGACTGATACCCGAATAAGTCGTCGCAATCGGAATATTGGAAGGGGATGAGGAAGTCGTGACTGTCTTGGGTGTGCCGTCATAGGTCTGGGTGAGGTTTGCCAAAGCTACGGTTGCCATCAGATTCGTCACCGTGATCACCACCTGTCCGGGGGCTCCGTTACCTCCGTAATAGGTGCTGGTATTGGCACATCGGGCTCCTCCACCTCCGCCCCCGGGAGGTGTTGTTGGAGTTTGGCCTGATCCGGATCCAGTTGATGGATTAACACCCCCGCCATTCCCGCCGCCAGTGACAGCCGAGGCACCAGTTCCCGTATTCGCGACGGCACTGTTTCCATTAACCCCAACTCCAGCACTACCACCACCTCCTCCGCCATAGGTGGTGGTGGTGCAGGTGGCGCCGCTGCCGCCCGCATTTACGAAGTCTCCAATGCTTCCGGATGCCGTTCCGCTGCCCCCTTTTCCATATTTCGTGGCATTTGCGGTCAATGCTGCTGTTTGACCACCTGCGCCTCCTTTGGCCAGAATATTGGTGGAGGGTGTATTGGTTGAGTTAATCCAAGAGTCTGAACCAGAATTCGTGGCTCCATCGTTCGTGGAACTCACGCCTCCAGAACCCACATTGATGTAGTAGGAATTCCCAGGGGTTACCGCATAGGAGTTCAGTTTGGCATAAGCCCCCCCCGCTCCTCCTCCAGCAACTGCAGTACCGCTGGTGAATCCTGCGCGACTTGCAGCTCCTCCGGAACCCCCTGCTCCCCAGCATTCGACTTTTATTGAGGATACGTTGGAGGGGCATATCCAATTCGTTATGCCTGCATTGGTGAAGGTGTAAGTGGAGTTTGTTGTAACGATTTGGATCGTGACCGTGCTGCTCCCCTCGGCATTTGATGAAGAGATGGTGAAGTTGGTGGTTCCTAACTGATTGATGGTTCCGGTGATAATCCCGGTATTGGTATCGAGATATAATCCGCTCGGGAGATTGCTGGCACTGAATCCGGTGGGGTTATTGAGAGCTGTGATCTGGTAGACAAAAGACTGACCCTGGAGGGCTATCGTATTGGTGCTGCTATTGATTGAGGGAGTCCCCATGATAGTGAGATAGGCATTGGTAGTCGCGGAATAGTAGTTCGGGCTCTCTTGAACGCTGGCGGTCACCAAGTAGGTTCCGGTAACCGTGGGGGGGGTGGTGGAGGGGGGATACGAGCTACTACTGTAGGTCGTAACAACCGGGAGGTTTTGAGGAATGGTGGTGACGGTGACTGGCTGAGGGTGCCCCGAGAAGGCCTGATTGGTTCCGGAAACATTGATAACTGTTGTTGCCGGAGCGATGGTTAGCGTGCTGGTGCTCGAGATAGGGTAGTTGGTGTCCGATGCAAAACTCACGACGGAGTATGTTCCAGCATTCGTCGGAGGATTGATCGTCTGGGGATAGGTCGCGTTGCTGTAGGTTACCGAGATCAGAGACTGGGCAGCAGTTGGAGAAACTGAGGTGATGGTGACAGCTTCGGCGCTTCCGTTGTAGATCTGGTTTGTATTGCCGTAGGTCACTACCGTTGGAGTTGTAGCGTAGAAACGAGCGTGGAAAGTTTGGCCATAGGCATTGTTCACCGAGGCGGAAAACCCCACGATTGAGCCATTGGTAATGATACTTGAGATGCCGGGACTGCCGCCTAGGAATTTGTAAGCACCCGGGGCGCTATAGCTGACGCTGACCGTTCCTGAGTTGGTCTGCGTCGGATCGCTGATCGAGAGATCTATGTAGGCGCCGTTGCTCTGCACCAGCACGCTGGCTTTCGAGTTCACGGTGATCCCTCCGCTCGTGTAGGTGGCATTGTTCCAAAAGTTTGCGGCAGTCACTCCCAGTTGTGTTTGCTGGACGCTCTGAGCGTTTGTTGAGTTCTCTAAGAAGGTGACTGATGGATTGGAGGCATAGGCCGCCGCATTACTTGATGAGTAGCCTGGAAGCAGAACGTAGGAGTAGGTGGCGTTCGTCGGTTTTGCGCCGTGGTTGAACCAGAAGGTGAGGTAGTTATTGGAGACCGTCGTGGTGGAGCCGTTGGTCATGACGAGAGACTGTGATCCCGTCCTCGTTTCCCTGAGCACCTGTAGTGTGGCAGGCGTCGGGAAATAGTAACTGATATCGCTGCCTGTCACTCTCCCGGTGAGATGTGCCCAGTTGACTCCCGGGACGGAATTGGAAGTGCCGAGCGTTGTGGGAAAATTGGTGCCATTCAAAGAGAAAGCATCCGTTCCCGTCGTGCTGAGCATGCGGTTCTCAACAATGGACTCGATAATGTCATTACTGGTGCTGGTGATGCCTGCCCCTAGACAGACCACCTCGTTATCGAAGAGGAACCACGACTTCTTGGCGACGAGAGGGTTTTTGAGCGCATTCGCGTCATTGAGTTGCATGCCGAACGCCCCATAACCGCCATAGGATGTACCGCCCATCCAACTTTCCGTGGAGAGTGTGCGGAAAGCTTGGGAATTTGTGAGTTTCTGCTGGGAGTCGACGGTCGTGCCGGGGAGTCGATAGGGATTCACCGTCCACCAGAAGTAGTCAGGTGATGTGCCCGCCGAGTATTGTCCGAGGTCGTTGTTATAGATGTAGGTCTCTCCATCTCCTTGGTGCCACCCCCAGTAGTTTTCGTTGTTAATGCTCTCATAGTTGAATCTCCTCGTGGAATAACCGACCACGCCAAAGCCCCAACCAGACTTGAGGTGAACCATGCTATCCATGTTCGGATAGATGAAGTTACCCGTGAGTTCAGGCAACGGACTCACATTCGAATTAGCCAGTAGCATTTCAGCTGCTGGAAGTAGTGGGAAAGAACAATTAGCGATAAATGGATAGTAGGTGTCTTGCTGGGCCCAATACTTGACCATCGACTGCATTCTGGTTGCGTCAGCCGGTGGAGCAAAGGAGGAGATCCTCAGCACGTCTTCAAGGACCGTGTGTCCGTGACCGTGTTCCCCGCTAAAGTAAACTCGCTGTCTGCCGTCACAGAGGGAGAGGGCGGCTCCTTTGTAGACAATCGGCTCAAAGGTCTGATAGACCCACGTGAAAAGGTTCGTCCAACTGCTGGAATAGTTGGTCATGTCCCAAGAGGACCCGCTCAGCATTTGAAGGGTGGAGGGAAGGATGTCGAGGAGTGAGATGCCATAGCCCGAGTTGTAAGGAAGCCCGCCGACATAAGGCAGGCTACCGGAAGTCGCATTCGAGGAGTGAAAGACGAACGATCCGTCCGAATAAAAACCGTCGCCATTGGTGACGTAGGGAAAGACAATCTGGCCATAAGCGGAGCTTCCCTGTGCAATTTGGTTGCTGTTCTTGAGCAAGACACCTGCGACCGTAATCACATTGGCCTTGTTAGCACAATTGGCCCCGGTGAAATGGGGGGTATTGGTATAATTGAGAGGATTATTCGAGGTTGATGCTTGGTATTGCTCCTCCCAATTCACTGCACTCATGTAGGAGGCTATCTGGTTTGAGCTTAGATTTGTGTAGACAAGACACACCGTATTAACCAGTGCTTGAGGGGCGGCTATCTCAAGATCAAACCAGTTCCACGCCGTTGGAAACTTGATGCCATTAGCGGCGTAAGCGGTGGGTGTGTTTGTATTATACCAATTGGCATTCATCCAATCGAGGCCACGAATGATGTTGGTGAGTAGCGATTGGTTCCCTTGAAGACTCGAGCCTTGAGTCACATAAGCCAAGGCCATGGCCTCGAGTTGATTATAGGCGGAGACGATGAAAACAGAGTCCTGATTGGTGCCAAGGTTGGTGATGTTACTAAAGAGGTAGTTTGTATTGGTGTTACCCGTCATGTAACCCAAATACTTGGTGCCGGAGTAGACGATGCTGTTAATCCCTGCAGCAATATTAGGATCGTTAGTATTGTAGTTATTAGTTGAGCCAGGGGTAAAATTTGTCATCCCGGTAAGGATGGAGACCCAGTTGGTACGCAGGGTATCGTAGGGGTCGGCTTTTGCCGATGATGTGACAAGCTGAGCTGCCAGTAGAAAGATGATTCCCATCTTGGAAAAGATCGAGTGACGTAGATGCCCGTGGGAAAGGGGTGATATCATGATGAAAAATCGGGAGCTTGTCTTAAAAAAGTAGCACTATTCATCGGATAATCCACCCGATTGAGTGTCAGAGGCCTTACTGCAACCAAGCCTTCAAGCGATAGAAGCACTTTGGACCGATGGAAGCGTTGGTTGAGAGGGAAATGATCTGATTGGAACCGGTGATATTTGAATATCCAGCTACAGGAGTCCAAGAGGCATTGGTGAGGTTGGTGGTGGCCTCCAGATTGTAGTAACGGGAGAGACCCGAGTATCCGGGGCCTGATCCCGCAGCCTGAGCGGTGAAGCTGAGGGTGAGTGAGTTGCTTCCCGTATTGGAGATGGATAGCAGGGGGAAAGTAGCTGGATTGGTCGGATTAATGCCGAAGGTGTAGTTGGCGTTGTTGTTGAGTCCGTTGCCACACACCGCTGTGCTGGCTGCCGCTCCGCTATTGTTGGTGGTCCCGTAGTAGTATTGCCTCCAGTTTCCAGATGGGTCGTAGATGGTCAGGATGGCGTTGGTGGAGGAGGCCAGCCAGTTGGAGTTGATGGTGTCGGCATTATTAGAAGCGATGATCGTATAGGTTCCAATAGCCGAGGGGGCCAAGGTAGATCCGTTGTAGGTGGTGATGATGGGGATACCTCCCGGGGAGATGGTTGTGGAAGCAGAATAGGGGCTGCCGTTGTAGGGAACATTGGTGGCTCCATAGATCGTGATTACCGGAGAAGCGGGGGAGATAAGCAGCGTTCCGGTGGTCGACCCCACATAGGTGGAATTGGTGATCAATGCGACCACCGTATACGATCCGGCGTTGGTGGGGGGATTGGTGGAATGATAATTGGAATTAGTATACAGGACGGAGAGTGGCAGATTGCTGGGGGTTGTGCTCAAAGAGACTGGTTCGGCCAGACCAGAGAAGCTCTGATTCAAGTTGCTCA